>Ga0208244_100013_pt1 | contig 276358 bp, 241 predicted proteins | sample SubbioCR12Aug_5A_FD_184828 | JGI IMG/M metagenome (GOLD analysis project Ga0208244, IMG submission 184828) | Serpentinite rock and fluid subsurface biosphere microbial communities from McLaughlin Reserve, California, USA - CR12Aug_5A (SPAdes) | ecosystem: Environmental > Terrestrial > Deep...
GAAATGGCTGTCGATCGGCTTCAGAGTCTTGGTTTCCCGCCACCCTGCGATCCAAGCTACGGGGCTTCTGACTATTGCCCCGGCAGGTCTGTCTCCTGCTGAACACGCCAGCCTTCGCTGGACGCACCACCGTGCATGCTGGAACCAATCGGCATGGCGTATCCTCCATGAAATCACTATCGCGCTTCGATTGCCCCACATGTCCCTACCTCCGTATCGCTTTCTGATCCCTGGCCTGTGGCTGGTCGTGGCTGTCAATCTGAGCGCTTGCGGCGTCGAGCCGGAGGCAAAACCGGCGGACAAGGCGCCGCGTCCGCATCTGGTGGAACTGACCACGGTGGTCAGCGACCGGCTCGATTTCGCGGCTGACCGTGCGGGCAGTTTGCGGGCGTTGCATGAAGTGAAAATCGTCAATCAACAGGAAGGCCAGTTGCTCGAACTGACCGTGCGCGAGGGTGATCGGGTCACGGCGGGACAGGTGCTGGCGCGCTATGACGATCGCATCGCCCGCGCCGAGCTGGACAAGGCGAAGGCATCGCTGGCCCAGGCGGAAGCCGACTTCAAACGTTCCGAACAACTGGTGGCGGAGGGATTTCTCAGCGCCGAAGCCATGTCGCGCGCGGCCACCTCGCTGGAACTGGCGCGCGCCGAGGCGCGCCTGCTGACCACCCGGCTGCAGCACATGACGCTCAGTGCGCCGATGGCCGGGGTCGTCGCACGGCGTCTGGTGGAACCGGGCGACGCGACGGCGAAACACACGCATCTGCTGAGCATCATCGACGCCTCGCGGCTGGTCACCGATGTGGAACTGTCCGAACTGGCGCTGCCGAATCTGCGGGTTGGCGATATCGCCCAGGTACGCATCGATGCGCTCGGCGCGGACAGCCACCCGGGCCGCATCCTTCGCATCCATCCGACCCTGGACCCGGCCACCCGCAGCGGTCGCGTCGAAGTCGTTCTGGAGCCGTTGCCGCCGGGCGCGCGCCCCGGCCAGTTCTGCCGCGTGACCTTCGCCGCTGCCGCCCGCCAGAGTCTGGTCGCACCGCTGGCGGCGCTGCAACGCGACAGCGCCGGCGAGTTCGTGTTCGTCCATGACGACAGCGGTACGGTCCGCCGCACGGCGGTGCGCAGCGGCCTGCGCCTGGCCGATCGGGTCGAGATCATCGACGGCGTGCAGGCTGGCCAGAAAGTGGTGGTCAAGGGTTTCCTGGAACTCTCCGACGGGCGCAAGGTGAAGCCGGTCACCACCGAAGCGGCGGCGAAATGATCCGGCTCGGCGGCGGCATCGCCGGATGGTGCATCCGGCATCCGGTCAGCACGGCCATGCTGATGCTGACCACCGTCGTGCTCGGCCTGTTCGCGCTGACCCGCCTGCCGGTGGATTTATTGCCGCAACTGATCTATCCGGAAATCGGTGTGCGGGTCATCGACCCGGCGGTACCGGCCAACATCATGGAGGACCGGGTGACGCGCCAGATCGAGGAGCAACTGGCGATCACCGAGGACGCGGTGGGCATCGAGTCGACGACCTTCGAGGGCACCAGCGAAATCGAGCTGTACTTCGATTACGGCAAGGACATCGATGTCGCGCTGCGCGATGCCAGCACCCGGCTTGATCGCGCCAAGCGGGTACTGCCGACCAGCATCGACCCGCCGATCATTTTCAAGCGTGACCCGTCGCAGATCCCGGTCATGGAGTTCGTGATCAATTCGCCGCTGCGCAACATGACCGACCTGCGCGCCTGGAGCGACGACGTGTTCGCCAAGTATTTCCTCAATCTGCCCGGCGTCGCCGCCGTCGAGGTCGGCGGCGGTGTGGTGCGCGAAGTGCATGTGCGTCCCGACCCGCGCCGGCTGGCCGCACTCGGGCTGACACTGGACGACATCACCCGCGCCATCCAGCGCGGCAATCTCGACACGCCCGGCGGACGGCTGCGCATGGATGATCGCGAGTACGCCAGTCGCACCAGCGGGCGTTTCGAAAGCGTCGCCGACCTGGCCGCCATGCCGGTCCGCCTGCCCAGCGGTGAAACCCGGCCGCTGGGAGAACTCGCCGAAGTGCTCGACGCGCAGCAGGACGAACGCGTGCGGGTACGCTACAACGGCACGCCGGGAGTGCGCATCTCGGTACAGAAACAACCCAACGCCAATACCGTGGCGGTAGCCGACGTGGTCACCGCGCGTCTTGCCGAACTCCACCAGCAGAACCTGATCCCGGACGACGTGGGGGTCGATATGGTGTCCAACCAGGCGATCTATGTGCGCCAGTCGCTCGACAACGCGACGCTGGCGGCGGTCAGCGGCGCGGTGCTGGCGATGCTGGTGGTGTATCTGTTCCTCGGCAGCGTGCGCGGCACGCTGATCATCGGCAGCGCGATTCCCATATCGATCATGATCACCTTCGCGATCATGGCCTTGGGCGGCATGTCGCTGAACCTGATGACGCTGGGCGGCCTGGCATTGGGCATCGGCATGTTGATCGACAACACCATCGTCATGCTGGAGAACATCGAACGCCATCAACGCGATGGCGAATGCGGCATGCTGGCGGCCGAAAACGCCGCCGCCGAGGTCAACAGTCCGATCATCGCCGCGACCAGCACCAACCTGGCTGCGGTACTGCCGTTTCTGTTCATCAGCGGCCTGGCCGGTCTGCTGTTTCGCGAGCTGATCTTCACCATCACCGCCGCCATCGTCGCGTCGCTGGTGGTAGCACTGACCCTGGTGCCGATGCTGGCGGCGCGCGGGCGTCCGGCGCAACCCTCGCGTCTGACGCGATTGGCGCAGCGCTTCATCGCCCTGGTGCAGCGCCTCTACCTGCCGGTCCTGCGGGCGACGCTGATAACGCCCTGGCTGCTGGTCACGGTGTCGCTGCTGGTGCTTATTGGTTTCGGCATGCATCTGCTGGACATTTCCGAAAAACAGGAATTCCTGCCGACCATGGACGATGGTCGGGTGCAGGTCAACGTCACCACCGATGCCGGCGGCTCGCTCGACGACATGGACATCTCGGTAAAACGGCTGGAGATCATCGCCCGCGAGGTGGGCGATGTCGCGAACATTTCGATCATCGCCGGCGGCAGCATTTTCGGACGCAGCCAGCGCGAACGCCCGAATCGCAGTTCGCTGAACGTCGAACTGACGCCGCTGGGCGAGCGCGGACGCCCCATCGAAGCCTGGGTAGACGCGTTCAGCAAGGCCGTCGCCGCCGAGGAAATGGCCGGCGTAAAGGTGCGCGCGCGCGCCGCCGGCCTGCGCGGCATCCGCATTTCCAGCGCCGATGAGGATGTCAGCATCCGCGTGCGCGGCACCGACCTGGCGACGCTGGCGGAAATCGGCGACAGTCTGGTCAAGCGCCTGCGCGGCCGACCCGGTTTGCGCAATGTGCAGCATTCGGCGGAAGAGCGGCGTCAGGAGTTTGCCGTGCGGCCGGACCGCGCGCGCGCCGCCGAACTCGGCGTCGATGTCGAACAGATTGGCGCCGCGCTGCGCATCGCGCTCGACGGCATGGTGATCGGCGATTATCTGGAAGGCGACCGCGCTTACGACATCCGCCTGCGCCTGCCGCAAGAGCGCATCGACAGCCCGGCGGCGCTGGCCGCGTTGCCGCTGTTCGGCGCCAGCGCGCAACGCCCGGCGGTGCATCTGGGCGATGTCGCCGAGATCGAACTGGTCGTCGCTCAAACCGAGATTCGCCGCCAGAACCAGGGTCGTATCGTCGAGGTCAGCGCCGCGTTGACCGGCGATCAACCACTCGGCGAGGTGCTGTTGGCGCTGCGCGACGATCTCCAGGATTTTCCGTTGCCGCCCGGTTATTCGCTGTATTACGCCGGCGCCTTCGAAAGCCTCGAACGCGGCAATCAACTGGTGCTGACGCTGGCCGGGCTGGCGCTGTTCCTGGTGTTCGTGGTGATGGCGGTGCAATACGAATCGCTGCGCAATCCGATGGTCATCCTGCTCGGCGTACCGTTCGCGATGATCGGCGTGGTGATCGGCCTGATGATCACCGGACTGCCGGTTTCGATGCCGGTGTGGCTGGGCGTCATCATGCTGATCGGGGTGGTGGTCAACAACGCCATTGTTCTGATCGAATACATCGAACTGACCCGCCAACGCGGCGCCGAGGTGATGGCTGCCGTGCTGGAAGCCGCGCGGCTGCGTCTGCGACCGATCATGATGACCACGCTGACCACCGTGGTCGGCATGTCGCCGCTGGCGTTCGGCCTCGGCGAGGGCTCGGAAATGCTGCGCCCGCTGGCCGTGTGCATGGTGTTCGGCCTGCTGTTCTCGATGTTCGTGACGCTGTTGCTGATTCCGTCGATCTACCTGCTGGCGCAGCCGAAGGCAGCGCGCAGCGCGGCCTGATTCCGTCCGAACCTTAAACGATGGCGTGCGCCGCGGCGATGCGGCGCAGGTTCGGTATCGCCAGGCCCGCCACGTCGGCATGGTGCAGCGCGCGCTTCAGCCGCGACGGCGCCGAGCGGCCGGCGCAAGCATGCCGCGGATCGGCGGTGATTGCCGCGTGGAGACCCGCCAGCAGACTGGCGCGATTCATGGCGCTGCCCGTCAGCCAGTCCTGCACATCGAGCACCTCGTTGGCGACCGCCGCCAGCAGCGCGTCGTGATCATCACGCAGCGCCCCGACATCGCCGCCGGTTTCCAGGCCGGCGATATTGGTGGTCAGGATGTAGAGATTCTTGCGCACCAGTTCCCACAGCAGGGAATCGGTGTCCGGCAACGTGCGCGCCGGCAGATCGATGGCGGCCAATGCCGCGACCAGACTCTCGGCCTGCGGTCCGAACACCGGCGAGGGCAACAGGGCCTGCGCCTCCTTGCCCGGTTTTTTCTCGAACCAGACCGAAATCACCGTCGGATTGTCGATGCCGTGCGCCTCCCAATCGCGCGGCAGCAATTCGTTCTGCAACAGGCCCAGATTATCCCGCCAGCCCTCCGGCAGGCCGGAAAGCACGGGATGCAGGTCGGGTTCGGCGACGGAGATCATGACCAGTTCCGGTTCCATCCAGCGCGCCGCGATGCGTTCCATGTCGTCGCCGCGATTCACCGGCACCACCACATGGCCGGTCTTCAACAAGCCGCCGGCGAATACCCGCCCGAGTTGCCCCAGCCCGATCATGATCGCGATCTTGTCCATGTATTTCTCCGTGAAATGGGGTGTGGTGGTCAGACGCCTGATTGTATGTCGGCTTCCGGTAAATCGATTGTTCCGACTAACATGCTCGACATTGATTCCAAATGGAGCGTTCAATGTCTGTCGCCGCCCCCGCCATCCCGTCCTTCCTGCCGCCGCGCCGCACGTTGATGGGCCCCGGCCCGTCGGATGTGCCGCAACGCATCCTCGACGCCATGGCGCGGCCGACCATCGGCCATCTCGATCCGGCGTTCAGCGACATGATGGAACAGACCAAGACGCTGCTGCGTTACGCCTTCCAGACCGATAACAAACTGACCTTTCCGGTCTCCGGACCCGGCTCGGTGGGAATGGAAACCTGCTTCGTGAATCTGGTCGAACCGGGCGACAAGGTCATCGTCTGCGTCAACGGCGTGTTCGGCGGCCGCATGCTGGAAAACGTCAAACGCTGCGGCGGCGTGCCGGTGATGGTGGAAGACGCCTGGGGCCGGTCGGTCGACACGAGCAAGGTGGAAGCGGCGTTTGCCGCGCATACGGACGCGAAGATACTGGCATTCGTGCATGCCGAAACCTCCACTGGCGCGCAGTCGGATGCCGCCGCCCTGGCTGCTGTCGCGCGTCGGCATGGCGCGCTGAGCATCATGGACTGCGTCACCTCGCTGGGCGGCACCCCGGTGCTGATCGACGACTGGGGCATCGATGCAGCCTATTCGGGCAGCCAGAAATGTCTGTCCTGTACGCCCGGCCTGTCGCCGGTGACTTTTTCCGGGGCCGCCATCGACAAGGTCCGCGCCCGTCGGACGCCGGTGCAAAGCTGGTTCATGGATCTCAATCTGGTGCTCGGCTACTGGAGCGGCGAGGGCAAGCGCACCTATCACCACACCGCGCCGATCAATCCGCTGTACGGCCTGCATGAAGCACTGGTGATGCTCGGCGAGGAGGGCGTCGAGAACGCCTGGGCGCGACATCGGACGATGCACGCAGCACTGAAGGCCGGCCTGGAAGCCATGAATCTGGAATTGCTGGTGCCGCCTGACGAACGTCTGCCGCAACTCAATTCGGTGCGCTTGCCGCCGGGCATCGACGATGCCGCCTGCCGTGCGCGCCTGCTGAGTGAATTCAACCTGGAAATCGGCGCCGGCCTGGGCGTGCTGGCCGGCAAGATCTGGCGCATCGGTCTGATGGGCGCGTCCGCCAGCCGCGACAACGTCGACTATTGCCTGAAGGCGCTGGCCGCGGTGCTGGGCAAGCATTGATATTCGTCATCCCCGCGCAGGCGGGGATGACGCCCCATCAACCTTGAATCTTGAACCTTCAAATTAATCAACGCTCCAGCAAATCGGCCTTGTCCGGTTTGCCATTCCACGCGTCGGCATCCGCCAGGGCAGTCTTCTTCTCGGTGATGACCGGCCACAGTTTGGCCAGCTCGGCATTCAGCGCAATGAATTGACGCTGATCACCAGGCACATCGTCCTCGGGGAAAATCGCCTCGGCCGGACATTCGGAGACGCACAGATTGCAGTCGATGCATTCCTCCGGATCGATGACCAGAAAATTCGGTCCCTCATGAAAGCAATCAACCGGGCATACTTCGACGCAATCGGTGAATTTGCACTTGATACAGTTTTCCGCGACAACATAGGTCATAACTTTCCTCACTATTACTTTTTCGCTAGCATAGCGGCAAGCAATCGACCACGGCCATTTCCAAGCGCTTTTGCCAGCCATAATTCGCAAATTTTTGCTTTACTCCGTCTCCCTCCGCACTTCCATCCCCCGAGGCACACCCCCATGAGCGAACACATCCATTACGTCACCGACGACACATTCGAGCAGGAAGTTCTGCAATCCCCCATGCCGGTTCTGGTGGACTACTGGGCCGACTGGTGCGGCCCGTGCAAGATGATTTCGCCGATCCTCGATGAAGTGGCCAAGGAGTACGCCGGCCGCCTCAAGGTGTGCAAGCTGAACATCGACGAAAACCAGGCGACGCCGCCCAAGTTCGGCATACGCGGCATTCCGACGCTGATGATTTTCAAGAACGGCAACGTCGAAGCCACCAAGGTTGGCGCGCTGTCGAAATCTCAATTGACCGCTTTTGTTGACAGCAACATCTAACTTCCGTTAGCTTAGTCCCGCCCGGCGCACTCGCAACGAGTCGGTCGGTTTCCCCGGCGGCAACAAAACCGAGGAAAATCCGCCACACCGGGCCGGACTTGTCCCTACTCCAGCACTTCCCTCCCCAGGCCGCTTACGGCCAGCCGATTGCGGCCAACCTGCACCCACACCCCCTATGCATCTTTCCGAAGTCAAGCAGCACCACGTCAGCAAGCTGATCGATCTGGCCGAAGCCAACGGCATCGAAAACGCCAACCGGATGCGCAAGCAAGAGTTGATCTTCGCCCTGCTCAAACAAGCGGCAAAAACCGGCGAGAGCATTTTCGGCGACGGCGTGCTGGAAATCCTGCCCGACGGCTTCGGCTTCCTGCGCTCGCCGGACACCTCGTATCTGTCAAATCCGGATGACATCTACGTTTCCCCGTCGCAGATCCGCCGCTTCAATCTGCACACCGGCGACACCGTCGAAGGCGAGATCCGCACTCCGAAGGACGGCGAACGCTACTTCGCGCTGACCAAGCTGGACAAGGCCAACGGCGGCCCGGTGGAAGATCTGAAGCACAAGATTCTGTTCGAGAACCTGACGCCGCTGTTCCCCAATGAACCGTTCAAGCTGGAACGCGACATCAAGGCGGAAGAAAACATGACCGGCCGCGTCATCGACATCATCTCGCCGATCGGCAAGGGCTCGCGCGGCCTGATCGTGGCGCCGCCGAAGACCGGCAAGACGGTGATGATGCAGCACATCGCGCATGCCATCACCGCCAACCATCCGGAAGCGATCCTGATCGTGCTGCTGATCGACGAGCGGCCGGAAGAAGTCACCGAAATGCAGCGCACCGTGAAGGGTGAAGTGGTCGCCTCCACCTTCGACGAACCCGCCGCGCGCCATGTGCAGGTCGCCGAGATGGTCATCGCCAAGGCCAAGCGTCTGGTCGAACACAAGAAGGATGTGGTGATCCTGCTCGACTCCATCACCCGTCTGGCGCGCGCCTACAACACCGTGCAGCCGACTTCCGGCAAGGTGCTGACCGGCGGCGTCGACGCCAACGCACTGCAAAAGCCGAAACGCTTCTTCGGCGCAGCTCGCAACATCGAGGAAGGCGGCAGCCTGACCATCATCGCCACCGCGCTGATCGACACTGGCAGCCGCATGGACGACGTGATCTTTGAAGAATTCAAGGGCACCGGCAACATGGAAATCCATCTCGACCGGCGCATGGCCGAGAAGCGGGTCTACCCGGCAATCAACGTCAATCGTTCCGGCACACGCAAGGAAGAACTGCTGATCGAAGCGGCCATCCTGCAAAAAATCTGGGTGCTGCGCAAACTGCTCTATCCGATGGATGACATGGAGGCGATGGAATTCCTCTCCGACAAGATCCGCGCCACCAAGAACAACAACGATTTCTTCGATTCGATGCGACGAGGATAGCCTCGGTTCAAGGAGCAGCTGCATGACACGGTTCGGTTGGGTTCTGTTGCTGATGCTGATGCTGCCGGCGATGTTGCCAGTTAGCTCGGCGCATGCCGATGATCCGGTCAAGGCGGCCCGCTTTTTCGAGGATGCACTGAGTCGTTACGAACGGAGCGACTATTCCGGCGCGGTCGTGCAATTGAAAAACGTCCTGCAACAGGACGCCAGTCTGTTGCAGGCGCATGTTCTGCTGGGCCGAGCCGAGTTGAAACGGGGCAATCCCGCAGCGGCGGAAACCTCCTTCGACAACGCCCTGAAACTCGGCGCCGACCGGAGCGTGGTCGTGCCCGAACTGGCCCAGGCCTACTTTGGTCAGGGCAAATTCAAGGAAATCGCCGAGCGCATCAACCCGGTCGGGTTGCCTGCCTCGATTCAACAGGACCTGCTGCTGCTGCGCGCCTACGCCTATATGGAACTTGGCGACAAAGCCGGGGCGGAAACCACGCTTGTGCAAGCTGAGCGGTTTGGTACAACCGCCGACTACCTGGTCGCTCAAGGCATGTTCAGCTTGCAGCAACGTCAACTGCCGAATGCCCGGAAATTCGCCGATCAGGCGCTGACGCTGGACAAGAAGCACGCCAAAGCCTGGAACTTGCTGGCCTCGATCGATCACCTGCAAGGCGCAACCGAGAAAGCGCTGCGCGGCTATGCCACGGCGCTGCAACACTCGCCGACGCTGACCGATGCCCGTATCGCCCGTGCCGGTTTGTTGCTGGACCTGAACCGCATCAACGAACTCGAACAGGAACTGACCCAGCTCAAGGCCAAGAGTCCGGGCGATCCGCGCGCCAGCTATCTGGAGTCGGTGCTGCTCGGGCGCAAGGGCAAAACCCGGGAAGCCAAGGCGGCGCTGCTCGAAACCGCCAAACTGATCGATTCGCTGCCTACCGAGGCCATCCGGCGGCGCGGACAACTGCTGATGCTTGGCGCACTGGCCAATTACGAGATCAATTCCACCGCCAAAGCGCAGGGATACCTCGAAAGTTACATCAAGCTGCATCCGGATCATCCCGGCGCACGCAAGATGCTGGGCTCTCTGTATCTCCGAGACCAGCAAACCACCGCCGCCATCGCGGTGCTGGAGAAAGGCGCCGCCCTGGCGCCCGCCGACTCGGATATGTTGATGATGCTGGCTAGCGCCTATCTGACTGGCAACCAGCATGCCAAGGCCGCCAACCTGCTCGAACAGGCTGGCGCGGCGGCTCGCGGCAAACCCGAATTGACCGCTTCCCTGGGCGTCAGCCTGCTGGGCGTGGGCCGCTTCGAAAGCGGTCTGCAACATTTGACCCAGGCGTTTCGGCAACGTCCTTCGGATGGCCGCATCGGTTCAGCGCTGGTCATGCTGCACATCCAGCAGGGTCAGCCGCGCGCAGCGGTTGGCGTCGCCGAAGCGCTGATCAAGGCCAATAAGCCGAATCCACAGGCCTACAACCTGCTCGGCATCGCCAAGGCGGCGGCTGCGGATTTCGGCGGCGCCCGCACCGCATATGAAAAGGCGCTGTCGCTGGCGCCGAATTTCGATGCCGCCCGCCTGAATCTCGGCAAGCTGGAAACCGCCGCCGGCCGCCACGATGTGGCGCAACGACATTTCGCGCAACTGATCAAACGCAACCCCCGGCATAGCCAGGCGCAATATGAACTGGCACGCAATGAAGCAGCCACGAACCGCCTGACGGCGGCGATCACCCGCCTGGAAAAATTGCGCAGCGTCGATTCGGGACTGAATATCGGGCTGACTTTGGGCGATTACTATCTCGCCGCCAGCCAACCCGCCAAGGCGCTGGATATGGCCAAGCAACTCGGCAGTCGCGAGCCGGACAATTTCGAGGTGCTTTCGCTGTTTGGCCGCAGCCAGGCGGCGAATGGCCGCAACGACCTGGCCCGGGTCGCTTTCCGCAACATGGGCGTGCAAGCCGGCGCCGATATAACCCGGCTGGCTGAAGCCGCCCGCCTGCAATTGCGCATAGGCGAACTGGAAGGCGCAACCCTGAGTTTGAACAAGGCGCTATCCATTGCACCGGATGACCTGTCAATCAACCTGCTGCTGATCGACCTGGAATTGCGCAAGGGCGCGCGCGATCAGGCGACAAGCCGCGCCGCGAAGCTCGCCGCCCAGCATCCCGGCCGCGCCGAACCCCAACGCGTGCTGGGAGATATCGCCATTGCCAGAGGCAAACCCGCCGATGCGGCAGGGCATTACCGCGCCGCCCTGAGCAAATCTGAAGCCGCCGGCGACGTGCTGCGGTTGGCCCAAAGCTACACGTCCACCGGCGAATCGGCACGCGGCCTGGCTTTGCTGGAGGAATGGAACCGACGCCTGCCCAACGACCCGACGCTCCAACTCGCGTTGGCCGAGGGCTGGATGCAAGCCGGCAAACTCGAGCAAGCCAGCACCGCTTACCAACGGCATATCAAGCAACATGGCGAGCAAGCCCCGGCGCTCAACAATCTGGCGCTGCTGCAGCTCAAGCGCGGCGATTTGCCGGCCGCCTTGCGCCACGCAGAACGCGCCCATGCCCTCGCCCCGGACAACCCGATCACCAATGACACCCTGGGCTGGATACTCACGCAAAAATCCGATATCGACCGCGCCCTGCGTTATCTGCGCGATGCCCGCCTGCGGGCGCCCAGCAACCCGGAAATCCAGTACCACCTGGCCACCGCCTTGCAACGCGCCGGCAGGATCAACGAGGCGATACGGGAACTGGAGCTGGCCTTGAAATCGGGAACCTCTTTCGACGGCATCGATGAAGCTCGACAACTGTTAAGGCAACTGCGGCCCTGAACCAGGGCAGCGACAGGCGATGAGAGCGCCGAAAGTTCGTCAGTTTTGACGAACTTTCGCAAGCCTGGCGCCGGCCGGCATGATTCGAAATCGAATATTCTTCATGGTTCATACCAGCTTATATTTATGGCATGAATTGTGCTTAGATTGGCCAGACCAACCAGTCCACCGAAATGCCGCATTGGGCATTTCCACTCCTGAGGAATAGCCATGAGATCTTTCGGTAGAACAACTTTGTTTGCCGCTGTTACGTTGATGTTTGCCGCATCAGCCCAGGCTACGGTCTGGACTTCTACCGGGGTGACCAGCAATCCGGCCGCGAATCATCTCAATTCCGCCGGTCATTCCATCGATATCGGCAATACCAGCACGATGTCCGCCGACGGCATCTCGGTCAGCGTGACCGCCTGGTCGAACACCAACCAGACTGGCGTGGTCAATGAAACCAGTGTCGGCACTTCGACCAACAGCCTGGCCTACACGCTGGAGTCCGCCTATCTGGGTCATTGGTCAGGAAGCGGCTACGGCGTCACCAACCGCGACAGGACTAATGACGGCGCCAGTACCGGCGACGAGGGCGAAGGTGTTTCTCCCGAGCACGCGCTGGACAACGAGGATCGCTACGATTCTCTGCTGTTCAGCTTCAGCGGCGCCGCGAACGGCGTCATTCTGTCATCGGTTTTCAAAGGCTGGGTCCAGACCGATTCGGACATCAGCGTCTGGGCCTATACCGATGGTGTCACCACCTCGACCGATCTCACCGGTGCGACCTACAGTAATCTGGGCAGCGGCTGGGAACTGGTGGGGCATTACTCCGGCACCAGCAGCACCGGCACGGTAAACATCAACAGCAGCGGCCTGAGCTCCAGTTATTGGCTGATTGGCGCCTATACACCGGTTGGCGGCGCATCCTTCACAACCAATAACGATCATATGAAGATTTTGAAGCTCACCGGCACCGCCGCCAACTGCACTACCACCCCCAACGCCCCCGGCTGCAGCACCACAACCGGCAACGGCATACCCGAGCCCTCCAGCCTGGCCCTGCTGGGCCTGGGTCTGTTGGGCCTGCTGAAAATGCGGCGGCGGGAGAATGCCGCGAACTGACCCTTCCGGTCATGCTTGCACCCCGTTCCACGCCGAAACGCCGCGCCTGTCGCGGCGTTTCGCTTTCAGGGTTCAGGGTTCAGGGTTCAGGGTTCAGGGTTCATCGGGCGTTAACCCAATCCCGGCTTGGCGTTGTAAGCTCCATTCGCCTATTTTGGATCACCGCCGGGAACCGCCATGCGTACTGAGACACCGCAAACCATTTTTCTGAAGGATTACGCAGCACCCGACTGGCTGATCGATACGGTCGACCTGCGTGTCGCCATTCACGCCGGTCACACCGAAGTCCGCGCGCGACTGGCCTGCAAACGCAACCCGCAGGGCGCCGGTGGAGACCTGGTGCTGGATGGCGAGGATCTGCTGCTGCGCGGCGTCAGTCTCGACAACGTACCGCTGGCTGCGGCGCGCTACAGGCTGAGCGCCGATGCGCTGACCCTGTGCGGATCGCCGGGCGAACCGCTGCCCGATGCCTTCCTGCTGGAAACCGTGGTGCACATCGATCCGGACCACAACACCCGGCTGTCCGGACTGTACCGGTCGCGTGACGGCTATTTCAGCCAGTGCGAAGCCGAGGGATTCCGGCGCATCACCTTTTTTCTTGACCGACCGGATGTGATGGCGCGCTTTACCTGCGAGATCGAGGCCGATCGCCAGCGCTTTCCGCAATTGCTGAGCAACGGCAACCTGATCGACGCCGGCCCTTGCCCGAACGATGCCGCACGCCACTGGGCGCGCTGGCAGGACCCGTTCGCCAAGCCGGCCTATCTGTTTGCGCTGGTCGCCGCAAAGCTGGAGGTTCTGGAGGATCAACACGTCACACCATCCGGCCGGGTGGTAACCCTGGCGGTCTATGTCGAGCCCGGCAAGCTGGATCAATGCGGCCACGCCATGCTGGCGCTGAAGCAGTCGATGCGCTGGGACGAGGAACGCTTCGGCCTGGAAATGGATCTCGACCGCTACATGATCGTCGCGGTGGGCGACTTCAACATGGGCGCGATGGAGAACAAGGGCCTCAACATCTTCAACACCAAGTACGTGCTGGCGCGTCCCGACACTGCGACCGACAGCGATTATCAGAACATCGACCGGGTCGTGGCGCACGAATACTTCCACAACTGGACCGGCAACCGCGTCACCTGCCGCGACTGGTTTCAACTGTCGTTGAAGGAAGGCCTGACCGTATTTCGCGATCAGGAATTCGGCGCCGACGTACATTCCCGCGCGGTCTGCCGGATTCAGGATGTGCGCGGGCTGCGAGTCGGCCAGTTTCCGGAGGATGCCGGGCCGATGGCGCATCCGGTACGCCCGGCGTCCTATGCGGAAATCAACAATTTCTATACTGCCACGGTGTACCAGAAAGGCGCCGAAGTCGTGCGCATGATCCATACCCTGCTCGGGCGCGATGCCTTCCGCCGGGGCATGGACCTGTATTTCCAGCGCCACGATGGACAAGCCGTCACCTGCGAAGATTTCGTCGCCGCCATGCAGGATGCGTCGCGGGTCGATCTCGGCCAGTTCCAGCGCTGGTATGCCCGCGCCGGCACGCCACATCTGCACGCCGAGGGCGTTTGGGATCAGGCCAGCCGTCGCTATAGCCTGAGCCTGTCGCAAAGTCTCGCCGCCACCGCTTACGAACAGCGCCTGGGGGAAGCCGGCCTGGCGATCGAAACCGGGCCGCTGCACATCCCGGTGGCGGTTGGCCTGGTGCTGCCGGACGGCACCGATGCAGCCTTGCGGCTCGCCGGCGAAGCGGCGACGGGCGGCACGACGCGGGTGTTGTCGCTGACCGAGGCGCGCCAGACTTTCGTGTTCGAGGATCTGCCCGCCGCGCCGGTGGTGTCGCTGCTGCGCGACTTTTCCGCGCCGGTGCATCTCGACTTCGACCAGACCGACAGCGAACTGGCTCACCTGATGGCGCATGACAGCGACCCGTTCAATCGCTGGGAGGCCGGCCAGCGCCTGGCCACCCGCGTGCTGCTGGCCGGCATCGCGGCGGGTGGCGCGGGTACGGACTGGATACCCACCGCTTATGTCACGACCTGCCGGCGGGTACTGACCAGCGGCGTCGCCGATGATCCGGCGCTGGCTGCGGAGGCGTTGATACCGCCCGCCGAACAGGTGTTGGCGGAAGCCATGGCCGGCGCCGGCCAGTGCATCGATCCGGAGGCGATCCATCTCGCCCGCGTCAACCTGCGTCGCCACCTTGCCGGGCAATTGCGCGAGACGTTCGAGACCGTCTGGCAAGCGCTTGCCCCGACCCAGGCCTACCAGCCGGACAGCCGGCAAGTCGGCCGGCGCGCCTTGCGCAATCTTTGCCTGGGCTATCTGGCGGAGAGCGACGCCGACTACCTGCGCGCCGCCGTGCTGCCGCGGCTGCTGACCCAGTTCGAGCGAGGCGGCAACATGACCGATGTGCTGGCGGCGCTGACTTCGCTCGCCAATCTCGATCTGCCCGAGCGCGACACGGCGCTGGCGGCGTTTTACGCCACCTGGCGTGACGAGGCGCTGGTAGTGGACAAATGGCTGCAGGTGCAGGCCACCTCGCGTCTGCCCGACACGCCCGCCCGGGTGCGCCAACTGCTGCATCATGAAGCGTTCGATCTGCGCAACCCGAACAAGGTGTATGCCCTGGTACGTGCGTTCTGCGCCGCCAACCCGCGGCATTTCCATGCCCGTGACGGCAACGGTTATCGCTTCGCCGCCGAAGTCATCATCGAATTGCAAGTGATGAATCCGCAGGTCGCCTCGCGGGTAGCACGCAGTTTCGACCGATGGCGGCAATTCGATGACGAACGCCAGCGCCATGCGCGCGCCGCGCTGGAACACATCCAGTCGGTTGCCGGACTGGCCAAGGATGTCGCCGAAGTGGTCGGCAACGCCTTGCGCGAAACCGGCGCCAGCGCGCGCGCTTGAACATTGAACTGACCTGAACGCAGAGCGGCGAGGCGATGCTCAGATTGCCTGCATGCCGCCGAGCAGATCGCGCTTCAGGCTGTTCTGGACCGGCCGCGCGCCGAGCCAGATTTTCAGCACGCTGCGGTTGAACGCCGCGCCGGGAACCGTGCCCAGCAACTGGTTATCGAGCAGCACACGGGTGCCGGTTCCAGGCCGGTAATCGAGCATCACCACGCTACCCCTGGGCACCGTACCCATGGCGCGCAGCAGGCGCAGAAACTGCTCCAGCGGCGCCTGGATCACAGCCATTTCTTCGGCGCTGTTGTTTTCTTTCAGGCCACCCAGCAGGAAATCCACATCCCGCTCGGCGGACACATCGTGCAGCAAGGTAATGCGCACCCGACGCGGCATGTCGGTATTCAGCACCGCATCGGGATGGGTCAGCCTGCGCGGCAGATACAACGCGGCCTGATAAAAATCGAGAAACAGAAAATTGCGGACACCGACGCCATTCAGCACCAGTGCAACGCCCTCCGCATGCGCGTTGTTGCGCGCTGGCGACACAGTATCGCCGGTCGCCGCCTCGACACTCCCCGGCACCGCCACGCTCAGCGCGGCGGCGGTCAGCGCGGCCATGACCGCACCGCCGGGAGTCAAGCCACGGCGCTCAGCCAATCGCCCAGACACGGGTCGGTGGCGCATTCGCTGAAACAGAAAAAATCATCTTCATTCTCCCCAGGCTGAAAAGCATCATCCGCCTCATCATCCTCGATCGGTTCGCGCAATTCGGTTTCCCAGTGTAGTGACATGGGGGGCTCCTTTGATCAATCAAGCAGCCATCATCGCGAATGCGCATGAAATTTAGATGACAAACGCCTGCTCCGCCAATTTTCGGCAACCGAAGCCGGCGCAGGTCGAACCATTTTCGGCGCAGCACAGCGGATTCATCTGTTTGACATATTGTGCGGGGATGATGGCATTGCGAACGCATCAACACCCCGATACCAACATAGGCGAGGTTCCCGGTCATTAAACAACTAGCCATACCAGTGCTTCGCTTGTCCAACGGCCTTCGGGCCGTTTTTTGTTGGTACCCGACTGCATGCCGTGCGCCGACGAAATATCGCCGTCATCCTGGCAAATTATTCTTGCGCCACCCGACAAACAACACCGTTGCCCATGAACGCGCCCGAAATCCATACGCATAGCCGGCCCACGCCGTTGACCCTGCGCGATCGCATCGATCAGAACCTGTTCAATACGCTGTACTCGCGCTCGCTGGTCTACAACACCTGCTGGGAAGACCCGGCGGTGGATCGACAGGCCTTGCGGCTCGGCCCGGACGATCAGCTGATGGTCATCTCCAGCGCCGGCTGCAACGCCCTCGATTACGCGCTCGACGCACCCGCGCGCATCCATGCGGTGGATGCCAACCCGCGCCAGAACGCGTTGCTGGAACTCAAGATCGCGGCGATCCGACGGCTTGAGTACGACGATTTCTTCGCACTGTTCGGCGCCGGCTATCACCCGCGGTTTGGCGACCTTTACCGCTCCGGCCTGCGCGGCGAATTGTCCGATTTCGCGCGCGGCTGGTGGGACCAGCACGGTCCCTGGTTCACCAGTCCGCTCGGCAGTTTTTATTTTCACGGCCTCGCCGGACTGGTGGCGCGCGGATTCCGCGCTTATTTCCGGCTGCGTCCGCAACTCGCCAACGACGTGCAGGATCTGTTCGCCGCCGCCGATCTGCCAACCCAGCGGCGCATCTATGACGAACGCATCGCGCCGGCGCTGTGGACGCCAGTGATGAATTGGCTGCTCGGTCGCCAGCTCACCATGAGTCTGCTGGGCGTGCCGCATCCGCAACGGCGCCTGGTGCAGGCGCAGCATGCCGAAGGCGTGGCGGGGTTTGTGCGGGAGGCGATCGAATATGTGTTTCGGCAGTTGTCGGTAGCCGACAATTATTTCTGGCGGGTCTACGTTGATGGCCGCTATACGCCGGATTGCTGTCCGGAATATCTCAAACCGGACAACTTCCAGGCCTTGAAAGACGGCCTGGTGGATTGCATCCAGACGCACAACTGCACGGTAACCGAATTCCTCCAAGACATCCGCAAGCCGATCTCGCGCTTCGTGCTGCTCGACCACATGGACTGGATGAGCAGTTACCACCCGGCGGCGCTGGTTGAGGAGTGGAACGCCATCCTGGCACGGGCAAGTGGTGGCGCGCGGATTTTGCTGCGCAGCGCCCATGCCGATCCGGGTTTCCTGAACTGGGTGCGGGTCGGGCCTGGTCGGCAACGGCTGGAACAAGTGCTCGATTTCGATCACGCACTGGCCGCTCGCCTGCACACCGAAGACCGCGTGCATACCTATGCAGGATTCAAGATTGCCGATGTCCCGCTCTGACCTTCCCGCCGACGCCCACGTAATCTGGCGCCTGCTGCGCGGGCTGCCGCGCGGCGGCAACCATGCCGAACGGCTGCAGGCGTTCTATGCGCCGCAAGCCGCGCACTACGACGCGTTTCGCGCCCGCCTGCTGCATGGCCGCGCGGAACTGATCGCCGCGCTGAACATTCCAGCCGCCGCGCGGATCGTCGAACTCGGCTGCGGCACCGGCGCCAATCTCGAATTGCTGCGCGCCGGCAAGCGTTGTCTGGCGGATTACGCGGCCATCCAGCTGGTCGACCTGTGTCCGGCGTTATTGGCTGTGGCGCACCGGCGCGCGCGGGAACTGGCCAACGTCGAAATCATCGAAGCCGACGCCCGGACCTGGCGGCCACAGCATGCCGCGGATTGCGTGATCATGTCCTACGCGCTGAGCATGATGCCGGACTGGCGCGCAACTTTGCAAAACGCCTGGGACATGCTGGCACCGGGCGGACGGCTGGGCATCGTCGACTTTCATCTGCCGGACAACGACGCCCGGATCAGCAATCTGTTCTGGCGAAAATGGTTCGCGCATGATGGCGTGCATCTTTGTGCCGAATATCTGCCCGCCCTGCGCGCCTTGAGCAGCAATTCCTTCATCCAGCAGCGCCGCGCGCCGATTCCCTATCTGCCGAAGCTGCGTGCGCCGTATTATCTGTACGTCGGCCACAAACCCCTCAAGCCATGTACCGCAGTCCGGACCGCCTGATCATCATCGATGCCGACGGCACGGTCATCGACGCGTTCGCCGCGATCGGCCAGGCGTTCACTCGGCACGGCATGGATATCGGCGACCTGGAACGCTTTCAGAAACGCCGCAACCTGTTCAAATACCTGGGCGGACTGAAGGAGTTTCCGCGCAATCTGGCCAAGCACTTCGGCAAACGCGGCCACAAGGGATTGCTCAACACCCTGACCGAGGTTTACCGTGAAGAAGCCAGCCTCTACCCCGGCATGGCCGAACTGATCGGCGATCTGCTGTGCACACCGGATATCCGGGTCGGCGTGGTCACCCGCAATGTCACCCACGAACCCAAGAAAACCCTGGAAAGCCTGTTTGCCCGCCACGGACTGGATGTCGGTCGCCTGGATTTTCTGCACCACATCCCGTTGCGCGACGAGAAAACTCCCTATTTCAAGGCGGTCCGCCGACAGCTCGACATCAATCCGGCCCGCGCCTTCGCCTGCGGCGACGAGCCGAAGGATTTTGCCGCAGCGGTCGGCGCCGGCATGCATCCGTTCATCGTCTCCTACGGTTTCGAGGACTTCGCCCGCCTGACGCGCAAGTACGCCATACCGGAGGACATCATTTCGCAATCGCCGCTCGAGCTTTGCCGCCGCGTGCGCCACGGCTTGCAGATCAACAACGGCTATAGCGCTGGCTGAGCGCCGCCGGGCGCAGCGGGAACTTGCGCCCTGGCCGCGTAATCAGTCCCGAATCCGCCGACCAAGCAGCATTCGGTCGACAGCCGATCCGGGCGGCTTGTAAACCCCGGGCGCCGGGCAAGCGTTGGGATAGATGACGCCAATACCGCGCGATCAACTATCCTTGACACTCTTGCCAAGACCAACAACCCAGGAGACCTGCCATGCAAACCAAACCCTTCCGCCTTTTTCTGATGACCCTCATGCTCGGCTTGGCGACGCCGATGTTTGCCTGGGCCGCCAGCCCCGCCGAGGTTGCGGCGCAAGCCCGGGATCAGTGGGCCAAGGCCAGAGTCGCCTATATGGCTTCGATCAAACCGCACGCCACCGATCCACTGGTAGCCCAATACACCACCGCCCTGGACAAGGCCGGCAAGTCGCTGGACAACTTTCTCGCGCTGAAGACCGCCTCGCCCGCTCCGCAAGCCACCGCGTTGACCCCGGCGGTGGATCAACTGGTGAAGGATCTCGCCGCGCTGCGCCTGCTGCAGGGCAAGGCCAAGGGTAGTCTGGCCACCGCGCTGGGGACAGCGCTCACGCAGCATAATCTGGTCACCCAGACCGCACTGAAGAACATGCGTTGATCATCTGTTGCCGGCGTTGCCCGCCACTGTCGATTTGCGCGAACTGATTACACGCATCCATCATCTTCGGAGTCCGTTCATGCCGCTGCCCATCCTTGTTTTGTTATCAGGGCTGTTGTTGAGTTTCACCGCGCATGGGCAAACCGTCATCGGCGCGGCCGGCGTCGTCAGCCTGCAAGGCGTGGTGGAATATCAGGCATCGCTCGGCGCCGCCTGGCAACCGGTGCGGATCAATCAGAAACTGCTGCCCGGGCATAGTCTGCGCACCGGCCCGCATAGCCGCGCAGCGTTGCTGCTGGACGACAACACCCAGGTGCGTCTGCACGAAAAAACCGTGCTGGTGATCCAGGCCGTCGAGGCCAAGCCGCTGTCGGCGGGGCAGACCAAGTTTCGCCAGCTGCTCGGTCGCGCCTGGGTACAGTCGAAGACCCCGCCCAGGCAACTGATCTGGCAGACCCCCACCGCCGTGGCCGGCCTCAGAGGCACTGATTGGGAAATGCAGGTCGGCGAAGATGGCAGCTCGCTGCTGTCGGTATTCAGCGGCGAAGTCGATTTGTCCAACGACTTCGGTCGCGTCGCCGTGGCGGCCAACGAACAAGCACAGGCCGTGCAGGGCAAGGCGCCGGTCAAGCTGGTGGTGCAGAACCTCAAGGAACGCGTGCAGTGGGTCAGCGCCTATCCGGTTGAGCCGCTGCGCCATGTCGCGCTGGACGGCGACAGTCTCCCCGGTCTGCGCCAGCGTTTGAGCGAGTCGAGCGACAACGACCCGGCGACACGCGCGCAACGCGGCCGCATGCTGGCCGACCTGGGCCGCTGGTCGGCGGCGGAACAGCAATTCAGCACCGCTGTTCAGGCGCGTCCCGATGACGCCGAAGCCCTGCTGGGCCTGGCCTATGTCGCCCTGCAGCGCAACGATGCCAAGGCTGCAGCCGAGGCGTTGCAAGGCGCGCGAACGCTGAACCACACCGCCGATTGGCGCTATGCCGATATCGCGCGGATGCTGCTGGAACAGGACCACGGCGGCGCGTTGGCGGCGCTGCAGCAAGCGACCCGGCAACCCGATCCCGCCCAGCCGGCGCCCTGGTTGCTGCTGTCCGATCTGGCCGCCTTCGAGGGCGATACCGAGGCCGCGCTGGCGCAAATCGAGCAAGGCCTGCGACAGTTTCCCGACCATCCCCGGCTGTACGCCCAGCAGGCGCGCCTGCTGTTGTGGGCGGATCGCGCCGACGAGGCTGCTGCCGCCGCCGAGCAGGCCATCGCCGCAGATCTGTCCAGCCATGACGCCTGGCTGGCGCGCGCCGACATCGCGCGCCGCGAAGGCGATGCGGCCACCGCCCTGTCGGCCTACGATCTGGCGATCAGCCTCAAACCGGACGACGCCCAGGCCTGGTACGGACGCGGCGTGGCGTTGGGCGAACGCGAGTATCTGCGCCAGGCGCGCGACGATCTGGCGCAAGCGCTGGCGCTGAACCCGTCGGGCATCGGCTATCAGGGCGAACTGGGCGGTCTGGAGACGCAAGCCGCCGCCTTCGACGCCGCCGATGCTGCCTACCGCGCGGCCTTGGCGGCCAATCCGGCGGATTTCGTCGCGCTGACCGGACTCGGCGTGCTGGAACTCAAACGCGGCCGCCCGCAACAGGCCCTCGAAGCCTTGCTCAAGGCCGGCGTCATGGAACCCCGCTACGCTCGCGTGCATGTGCATACCGCGACGGCCTATTACCAGATGGGCCAGGTCAAGCAGGCCGAGCAGGAACTGGCAAGGGCCAGCGAACTGGACGACAAGGACCCGCTGCCCTACTTCATGGCGGCGATGATCCGCTCCGACCAGTTTCGCCCCGCCGCCGCCATTGACGCCGCGCGCCAGGCGATGCAGCGCCTGCCCTACCTGAAGTCGCTCAACCAGCTTGCCAACGACCAGCAGGGCAGCGCCAATCTCGGCCAGGCATTCGCCTTCATGGGCATGGAGGAATGGGCGCGCGACTACGCCCAGGATTCCTACAACCCGTTCTGGGCCGGCAGCCATCTGTTCCTGGCCGACCGCTACAACGGCCTGTTCACCAGGAACTCCGAACTGTTTCAGGGGCTGTTAGCCGATCCGGTGGTGTTCGGTGCCGGCAATCGCTTCAAGCGCCTGACCCAGGCGCCCGGCGTCAATCTCGACCTGAGCCTGCGCTATAGCCGCTCCGACAGTCTGGACGGCTTCAGCCCGCAACTGGCCTACAGCGGTTACCGCGCGGCACCCAAGCCGATGGCCTGGTACCTGGGCTATGAAAACGTCAACTGGGACCTGCTGGATCGACCCTACGACCTCAACGTGTTCACCGCTGCCCTGGGCATCAAGCCGCGCTTCGACCAGGGCCTGTTCGTGTTCGCCGATGCCAGCCGTCAGGACAGCCAGCCGGTGGGCTCCTTGCCGGGGTTCGGCAACTATGACTTGGATGACCGGCTGGATACGCGCCGCCTGGACATCGGTTTCAATCACCAGTTCTCCCCGGTTTCCCAGCTTTGGCTCAAGGCCGGCTATTTTTCCTCACAGGAAGACACAGCGGGAAACCTCTTCGGTTTCTCCCCGATTGAAGCCATCACTGATGTGAAGCTGCCGGAGTTAGCCTTGCGCCACAGCTTCAAGTCTTCAAACGGGCACCAGATCAGCTGGGGTATTGATTGGGCAGATCGCAAGACCGATGCCCAATTTGACGACATATTCCTGTTCTCGCTAAACGACTACCAGATATCAGAGCGTTCGTTCGATGTCTACCTATCTGACACCTATCAAGCCAACGACAAACTCTCTTTGCAGGGTGATCTGGCTGTGCAGCAACAAAAGCGCAAGGCAACAACACAAAACTATTTCTTCATTCGTGATCCCTTCTGGCTCAATAGCACTGATTCGGAGTCAATGAACAAGCAACAGCTCAGCCCACGCCTGGGTCTGGTCTATAGTCCCGATCCGCAAACCCGCATCCGCTTCGCCTATCAAAACTGGTTACGCCCGTCCGGCATGAGTTCACTCGGTCCGGTGGCCACCGCCGGCATCCCGCTGGACGACCGGCTGGTCAGCCGCGGCGGCGAATTGCACCGCGCCCGTCTGCAAGGCGACTGGGAAGCCTCGCCCAGCACCTTCATCACCGCTCATCTCGACTACAAGGACATCGACAACAACCGCTTCAGCATCCGGCCGTTCGCCGTCAGCGAACTGGAAAGTCTGGGCAAGCTGCGCCCGCGCGATTACGGGCAATTGATGCGCGACGACCCCTATGAATTCGTCGATACCCCGGACTATGCCGGCGGCGTCATCCGTAGCGCCGGGTTTGCCGTCAACCGCATGCTGACCGCGGAATGGGCGACGATTGCGCGTTACGTCCTCACCGACTCCCGCAATGCCACGGATTCCAGCTTGATGGTTCCCTATCTGCCGCGCCACACGCTTTCGGTCGGCGCCACGTGGATCAACCCGAACGGCTGGTACCTCGCGGGTCTGCTGACGCATCGCAGTCACCGCTATGCCGACGAGGCCAACACCGATTCCCTGGGCGCCGGCATCAGCGGCGATCTGGATGTGTTCCGGGAATCTCGCGACAAACGCTGGCTGCTGCGTTTTTCCGCCAACGACCTGTTCGACCGCGAGCGGGACAGCCAGTACACAGCGGAGTTGAATTACCGTTTTTAAGCGTTTTCCGTCGCTCCTGCCTTTCGGTAATCTCCACGCGGCATACTTGATGGCATCGCCTAACCTGTTTTTCTCCGCATGCTCGCCTCCTTGAACGACCTTGACATTCCCTGGTTCTGGGAAGTTGTGACAGTGATATTGGGCATCGTGGCGATCAATATCGCGGCCTACTACCTGCTGCGCCAGATCGAGAAAGTCGCCATCGGCACCCCTTCGATCTGGGACGACGCGCTAATCAAGGCAGCGCGGAAACCGGTGACGCTGCTGCTGTGGACGCTGGGCGCGGCGGTCATCCTGCGCATCATCCATCAGCATGTCGGCATACCGTACTTCGATCTGGTCGAACCCAGCCGCAATGTCTTGATCATCATCTCCCTGACCTGGCTGCTGATCGGCCTGATCGGCAATGCCGGCGCGAATCTGCTGGCGCTGCGCCTGGTCGACGAGTCCATTGTCGATCGCACCACGGTCGACGCGCTGAGCAAGCTGGGCCGCATCTCGGTGCTGATCGTCGCTACCCTGACCATCCTGCAGACGCTGGGCGTCAGCATCGCCGGGGTGCTGGCATTCGGCGGCATCGGCGGCATCGCCATCGGTTTCGCCGCCAAGGACCTGTTCGCCAATCTGCTCGGCGGCCTGACCATCTATCTCGACCGACCCTTTTCGGTCGGCGAATGGATCCGCTCGCCGGACAAGAACATCGAGGGCGTGGTCGAGTACATCGGCTGGCGGCATACCCGCGTCCGGGCGTTCAACAAGAATCCGATCTATGTGCCGAACGCGCTGTTCACCAACATCGTGGTGGAGAACCCGTCGCGCATGTCGCACCGGCGGATCAAGGAAACCATCGGCCTGCGCTATTGCGACATCGACAAGATCGCCGCCGTCGTCGCCGACGTCAAGGCGATGTTGTCCAGCCACCCGGAAATCGACCAGGACGCCACGTTGATCGTCAATTTCACCAGCTTCGCCGACTCGTCGCTGAATTTCTTCATCTACACCTTCACCCGCACCCGCGAATGGGCGCTGTACCACGAGGTCAAACAGGATGTGCTGCTGAAGATCGCCGCGATCATCTCCCACCATGGCGCCGAGATCGCCTTTCCGACTCACTCGCTGCACATTGAATCCGGTCAGGCGGCCAGCTCGGCCGATATGCAGCCCCCCCTATCCAACAGGCCAGTGGCATGAGCCAGAGCATCATGGAAAACGCTCTGCTGATCCTCAACGCCGGCTCGTCTAGCCTGAAATTCGCCGTCTATGGCGCTGATCCAGCCGCCGACGGACCCGCTACGCAAGCCGAATATCGCGGTGGCATCGAAGCCATCGGCGGCCCGGCGCGCTTCCGCGTCACCCATGCCGGGGCGCCGCTGCTCGAGCGGGAGATTGCTGCGGCCAACCACGAACAGGCGTTGCAAGCGGTGCTGGATTGGCTGGATAGCCGCCATCCGCGCCTGCGCCTGCGCGCCGCCGGGCATCGCGTGGTGCATGGCGGTGCCGAATTCAGCCAGCCGGTTCGCGTCGACGCGCCGGTCATGGCGGCACTGCAGCAGTTGATACCGCTGAGCCCATTGCACCAGCCGCACAATCTCGGCGCGATCCGGGCGCTGACCGAATTGCGTCCGGAGCTGCCACAGATTGCCTGCTTCGATACCGCCTTTCATCACACCTTGCCGCCGGTCGCCCGCGCCTTCGCATTGCCGGCGGAATACGCCGAACGCGGCATCCGCCGCTACGGGTTTCACGGCCTGTCCTATGCCTACATTGCCGAGGTATTGCCGGACCATCTCGGCGCCGCTGCCGAGGGTCGGGTGGTGGTCGCGCATCTGGGCAACGGCGCCAGCCTGTGCGCGATGCTGGCGCGACGCAGTGTCGAGACGTCGATGAGCTTCACGCCGCTGGACGGGATTCCGATGGGCACGCGCTGCGGCGCGCTCGACCCGGGCGTGCTGTTGTATCTGCAGCGCGAGGAGGGCATGAGCCTGACGCAACTCGATGAACTGCTGAATCAGCACAGCGGCCTGCTCGGGGTGTCGGGCATCAGCAGCGATGTGCGGACCTTGCTGGCCAGCACCAAACCGCACGCCGCCGAAGCGCTGGCGCTGTTCGCCTATCGCACCGCGCAGGCCATCGCCGGACACGCCGTGGCCCTGCAAGGCCTCGACGCGCTGGTGTTCACCGCCGGCATCGGCGAGCACGCGGCGTCGCTGCGCGCCGCCATCTGCCGGCATCTGGCCTGGCTCGGCGTGGCGCTGGACGAACCCGCTAACCAACGCCACGGCCCGTTGCTCAGCGACCCGACCAGCGCGGTTTCGGTGTGGGTGATCCCGACCGACGAGGAACGCGTCATCGCCCGCCATGCCTGGGACTTGTCGGCACCAAATTAAGCCGACTGCGGTCGCCGCGCCCCGATATACTGCGCGCCGGAGTTGGCCAGGCAGCCGCTGCGCGGTTCACCGCGCGGAGGAAAGTCCGGGCTCCACAGGGCAGAGTGCCAGGTAACGCCTGGGCGCTATAAGTCGATGGTGCAAACCCCGACCCAAGGCGACGGAAAGTGCAACAGAAAAGATACCGCCGATGGCCGGTTGAAAGACCGGATCAGGCAAGGTTGAAATGGCGAGGTAAGAGCTCACCGCGGACGTGGCAACACGGACGGCAAGGTAAACCCCACTCGGAGCAAAGCCAAATAGGCAGGCACTTCAATGACCTGGTGTCATTGACATCGGCGGCCCGTCGAAGCCTGCGGGTAGGCTGCTAGAGGCGATGGGCGACCATCGTCCCAGATGAATGGCTGCCCACGACAGAACCCGGCTTATCGGCCAACTCCCCCTTCTGCCGGCGAATTTCGACGCGGGACCGCCCCGTAGCGCGCAAATCCCATCGACTTCCAAGCCGAACTTAATGTTCGACTTTAAGTTACCCATCTATCACCCGATTTCAATTGAATATTTGCCCGACAAGGCTTTTCTAAGTCATTGATGCCATTAAAAAAATTAGTTTTTTCGGCTTGACGGTGGGGAATTGTGTTCTCTATAGTGGGGATAAGTGGGTAACTGTGTGGTTTTGTGTCATACGGTGCATCACGGAGGAGATCACGTGGCATTTCGGGGGTCGACGCAACTGGCGTTGGACGGGAAAGGGCGATTGGCCATTCCCGCGCGCTACCGTGAGCGTCTGTCCACCCAGTGCGGCGGTCATTTGATGCTGACGGCCGACCCGACCAATGGCTGTCTGCTGCTCTATCCCTACCCCGAATTCGAAGCTCTGGAACAACACATCAACACCCTGCCCGGCCTGCATCCGCTGACTCAGCAGTTGAAGTTCGTGGTGGTCGGTTCGGCCGAAGAAGTCGAGCCGGACAGCACCGGTCGCATCCTGATACCGCCGTTGTTGCGCAAATTCGCGGCGCTGGAGAAATCGGTGGTGCTGGTCGGTCAGGGCAACAAGTTTCAGATCTGGCAGGAAGCCGCCTGGCAAGCCAAGTTCGACGCCTCCGCGCAATTGCCGGAAATGCTCAACAGTGCCGTGCGGGATGGCACCTTGCCGGAGGAACTCAAGGGCTTTTCGTTGTGAGCGAGACGCGTGGCCACGTCTCGGTGCTGTTGCAAGGCGCAGTCGAGGCATTGCGGATACGCCCGGATGGTATCTATGTCGATGCCACCTTCGGGCGCGGCGGACACAGCCGGGAAATTCTCGCCCGACTCGGTCCGCAGGGCAGGTTGATCGCGCTCGATCGCGACCCGCTGGCGGTGGCTGCGGCGGCCGAGATCGACGATGGGCGGTTGCGGATTGTGCATGCGGCCTTTTCGGCATTGGCCGAGGTGTTGCGCGATCTGGATGTGACGGCGGTAGATGGCGTGTTGTTCGATCTGGGGGTGTCCAGCCCGCAACTGGACGAAGCCGAACGGGGCTTCAGTTTTCGCTTTGATGCCCCGCTCGATATGCGCATGGACACCAGTCAGGGCATGACTGCCGCTGAGTGGTTGAACCAGGCGGAGGAAAAGGAGATTGCCCAAGTTGTCTGGAACTATGGCGAGGAGCGGTTTGCTAGACAGGTTGCGCGGGCGCTTGTTAAAGCGCGCGCGCTCGCTCCGATCAGCACGACCCGACAACTGGCCGGCATCGTCGCCACTGCCGTGCGCACGCGTGAACGCGGCCAGGACCCGGCGACGCGCACCTTTCAAGCTGTGCGGATTTTCATTAACCGCGAACTTGAAGAGATCGAAGCGGCGTTGCCGCAAGCGGTCGCCGCTCTGAAACCGGGCGGACGACTGGTGGTTATCAGTTTTCACTCACTGGAAGATCGAATGACGAAGCGGTTCATGCGTGACGAGGCGGCCGGGGAACGGGTTCCACCCGAAATTCCCGTGACCGCCGACGCCCTGCGCGGCGGCCGTCTGCAACTCGTCGGCAAGGCGATCAAGCCGGACTATTTCGAATCCAGCGCCAACCCGCGCGCGCGTTCGGCCACCATGCGGGTCGCCGAGCGCACCGACGAAGCTGGCTGGAGAGGCTTATGGTCAAGCTGAATCTGGTGCTCACCGTGGTGCTGGTGGCCATCGCCCTCTCCGTCGTCTCCGCGCGCCACCAGGCGCGCAAATTGTTTGTGACGCTGCAGTCGGAACAGGCGCATGCGCGGGAACTGGATGTCGAGTGGGGACAATTGCAACTGGAGATTTCCACCTGGTTGATGCACAACCGCGTCGAGGAAGTGGCGCGCGGTCGTTTGCGCATGGTGATCCCGGCGCCGGGCAGCATCCATGTGCTGCAACAGGATGGTCAGCCATGAGCCGCCGGTCGCACGTGCACTCGCACCCCCTGCTGCACCTCGATCTGCAACGCTGGCGGGCGCGGCTGACGTTGGGGCTGCTGTTCGCCGGATTCCTGGTGCTGTCGGCGCGAGCGGTGTATCTGCACGTCTGGCAAAGCGACTTCCTCACCATCCAGGGCGAGAAACGCGCCCAACGTGTCGTTGCCATCCCGGCCTACCGCGGCATGATCACCGACCGTCGCGGCGAGCCGCTGGCGGTCAGCACGCCGGTCGAAACACTGTGGGCCAATCCCAAGGAGGCCGACCCCAGCGCCGAGCAGATCCAGGCGCTGGCCGACATTCTGGACAAGAATCCGGAGCAGATCGCGCGGTTGTTTGCCGACAAGCGCAAGGGTTTCGTCTATGTCGAGCGGCTGCTGGAGCCGGCCAAAGCCGAGCGGGCCCGAGCGCTGAACATCGCCGGTTTGCACAGCAAACCGGCGTACCGGCGTTACTACCCGGGCGGCGAGGTGACCAGCCATGTACTCGGCGCCACCGATATCGAAGACAACGGCATCGAAGGCCTGGAACTGACCTACCAGTCCTGGCTGACCGGCGAGCCGGGATCGCAGCGCGTGGTCAAGGATCGCCCGGGCAACGTGGTGGAGATCCTGGAACGCATCAAATCGCCGAAACCGGGACGCGATCTGGCGCTGGCGATGAATCAGCACATCCAGTATCTCGCCTACCGCGAACTCAACGACGCCGTCACGATCAACGAAGCCAAAGCCGGCTCGGTGGTGGTGCTCGATGCGCGCACCGGCGAGATTCTCGCCCTGGCCAACTCGCCGGCGTTCAACCCCAACAGCCGCTCCACCTACACTGCCGAGCGGATGCGCAACCGGGCGGTCACCGACACCTTCGAGCCGGGCTCGACGATGAAACCGATGTTCGTCGCGGCAGCGCTGGATGCCGGCGTGGTGCGCCCCGACTCGGTGATCGACACCGGTCCGGGCTGGTTCATCATCGGCGATCGGCGAATCACCGATGTCCACCCGAAGGGCGTGATGACCCTGGCCGAATCGGTACAGGTGTCGAGCAACGTCGCGGTGGCCAAGATCGCGCTGGAAACCCGCGGCGAGGATTACTGGAACCTGCTGTCGCGCGCCGGCCTCGGCGCACGGCCGAAATCCGGCCTGCCCGGTGAAGCTACCGGCCGGCTGCGGCCATACTCGACCTGGCGGCCGATCGAAAAGGCCACCATGTCCTATGGCCACGGCCTGTCGCTCAGCCTGCTGCAACTGGCGCATGCCTACACCGCCTTCGCCAACGGCGGCGTCATGCCGCAACTCACCGTGCTGCGCCGCGAAGGCGTTGCACCGGGCACCCGGGTGATGACCGAGAAAACCGCCGATCAGGTGCTGGCGATGATGGAACTGGTCACTCGCGAAGGCGGCACCGCACCGATGGCGCGGGTGTCCGGTTACCGTGTCGCCGGCAAGACCGGCACGGCGCACAAATTCGTCGACGGCAGCTATGACGGCAGGAACTACATCAGTTCGTTCGTCGGTCTCGCGCCGGCTTCCGACCCGCGCCTGGTGGTGGCGGTGATGCTCGACGAACCGCGCGGACGCATCTATTACGGCGGCCTGGTCGCGGCGCCGGTGTTTTCCAAGGTGATGTCCGGCGCGCTGCGCTTCATGGCCTTGCCGCCGGATGCGCCGTTCGACAAGACCAGCGCACCGCCCGGCGAAGCGCCGATCGTGCAGGAATCGACATGAACACCCTCCGCCAACCGATCGCCGAGCTGATTGCCGCGCTGCACGCGCTGGCCCCTGCCGCGCGCGGCATAGTCGCGGACAGCCGGCGCATCCAGCCGGGCGAGGTTTTCCTCGCCTTCCCCGGCGCCGCGCATGACGGTCGCGCGCACATCGCCGCCGCCATCCACGCCGGCGCGGCCGCCGTGCTCTGGGAGCCCGAGGGCTATGTCTGGAGCGCCGACTGGCGCGCGCCGCACCTGCCGGTCGCCAATCTGAAGGCGCTGGCCGCGCCGCTGGCCGCTGCCTGGTACAACCAGCCGGCGCAGGCGTTGTGGATGACCGGCATTACCGGCACCAACGGCAAAACCTCGGTGGCGCAATGGCTGGCCGCCGCGTTCAGCGAGCTCGGCCGACCGACGGCGAGCATCGGCACGCTCGGCAACGGCTTTCCGGGACAGCTCGCCAACGCCAGCCACACCACGCCCGACGCCGTCAGCCTGCAACGCCTGTTGGCCGATTACCGCGACCAGGGCGCCGTCGGCGTGGCGATGGAAGTTTCCTCGCACGGTCTGGATCAGGGCCGCGTCGATGGGATCGAATTCGATGTCGCGGTGTTCACCAACCTGTCGCGCGATCACCTCGACTATCACGGTGACATGCAGCGTTATGCCGCCGCCAAGTCGCGCCTGTTCCACTGGCCTGACCTGAAGGCGGCAGTGTTGAATGTCGATGACGAACTCGGCGCCAGACTGCACACGCAACTCTGCGGCGGGCCGACGCGGGCGCTCGGCTATGGCCTCAAAGCCGGCGAACTGCGCGCCACGCGATGCCATGCCGACCGCCTCGGCCTGCGCCTGGAGATCGCCTCGCCATGGGGACGCGGCGAACTGGTCTCGCCGCTGCTCGGAGAATTCAACGCCTACAACCTGCTGGCGGCGCTGGGCGCGCTGCTGGTCGCCGATGTACCACTCGATTCGGCGCTGGCCGTGCTGGCCAACCGGCAGCCGGTCGCCGGACGCATGCAGCGGATCGCAGCCGAACCGGACGCGCCCACCGTGATCATCGATTTTGCCCATACACCGGACGCCCTCGACAAGGTGCTGGCGGCACTGCGACCGCTGACCCAGGGCCGCCTGATCTGCGTGTTCGGCTGCGGCGGCGGCCGCGATACCGGCAAACGTCCGTTGATGGGCGCGGCGGTGGCGGCGCGTGCCGATCAAGCCATCGTCACCAGCGACAACCCGCGCAATGAAGATCCGGCACAGATCGTCGCCGATATCCTCACCGGCATGCCGCCAGGGCAGACCGTGATCCTCGACCGCCGCGCCGCCATCCGCACAGCCATTGTCGCCGCCGAAGCGCGCGACATCATCGTGCTGGCCGGCAAGGGACATGAGGATTACCAGGAAATCCACGGCGTCAAACACCCCTTCTCCGACCTTGCTGAAGCCCGTATGGCCCTGGCCGAGAGAACCTTGAACACAACAAGGAACAACCATGCGTCTGCATGAAATTGCCCAGGCCCTGAACGCCGCCGCAGTCGGCGCCGACGTGGAAATCGGCGCGGTGGTGAGCGACACCCGCAAATTGACCCCCGGGTGCCTGTTCGTGGCGCTCAAGGGTCCGCGTTTCGACGGTCACAGTTTCGCCGCCCAGGCCCTGGAACAGGGCGCGGCGGCGGTGATGGCTCGGGCCGATGCGAAACTGGCGATCAGTCCGGCGCTGATCGTCGATGACACCCTGCTGGCGCTCGGTCAAATGGCGGCCTGGCAGCGCGCCCGCCAGCCGGCGAAGATCGCCGCCATCACCGGCAGCAACGGCAAGACCACGGTGAAGGAAATGCTCGCCGCGATTCTCGCCGTCGAGGTCGGCGCGGACGCCGTGCTGGCCACCGAAGGCAATCTCAACAACGACATCGGCATGCCCCTGACCTTGTTGCGGCTGACCCCGGCGCATCGCTACGCAGCGATCGAAATGGGCATGAATCATCCGGGTGAGATCGCCTACCTGACCGACATCGCGCGGCCGGATGTGGCGCTGGTCAACAACGCTCTGCGCGCGCATCTCGAAGGACTCGGCAATGTCGCGGCGATCGCGCGCGCCAAGGGTGAAATCTATGCCGGTCTGAAGGATGACGGCATTGCCATCGTCAATGCCGACGACCCGCACGCCAGGCTCTGGCGTGACCTCGCCGGCACGCATCCGGTGATGAGCTTCGGCCTGGGCGAACAGGCCGATGTGCGCATCCGCTCCAGCGCCGGCCCGCTGTTGCTGCAAACCCCGGTGGGCGCCATCGAAACCCTGCTGCAGGTTCCCGGCGAGCACAACCGGCGCAATGCCGCCGCCGCTGCGACCCTGGCGCTGGCGCTGGGCGTCGATGCGGCGGCGATCGCGCAGGGCCTGGCCAACTATGGCGGGGTCAAGGGCCGCCTGCAAAGCCATGCCGGCATCCTCGGCGCCAGGCTGATCGACGATACCTACAACGCCAATCCGGATTCCGTGCAGGCCGCGATCCAGGTGCTCGCCGGCTGTCCCGGCCAGCGCATCCTGGTGCTGGGCGACATGGGCGAACTCGGCGCGGATGCCGTGAATCTGCATCGTGAAGTCGGCGACAAGGCCCGCGCCGCCGGCATCGACCGGCTGCTGTGCCTGGGCGAGATGACGCTGAATACGGTACAGGCGTTCGGCGAGGGCGGCATGCATTTCGAGCGCATCGAAGAACTGCTGGCGGAAATTGAATGCGCTCTCGGGCCGCAAGTCACCGTGCTGGTCAAGGGTTCGCGGTTCATGAAGATGGAACGTGTGGTGCAGTCATTCAAGGAAACTGAGAAAGGCTCCCACGCTTCGCTGCCCACGCAAGAGGTGGACGCCGGATTCGTAAGCGCTGAAGCGCTAACGACTCCGCTGCCCCCCGAGGGGGCGCATTGCCCTCCTAAGGGCGGCCTGTCGGAGGGCAAAACATGCTCCTGATGCTCGCCCAGTGGCTCGGCCACGACATTCGCGCTTTCAACGTGTTCCAGTACATCACGTTGCGCGGCGTGCTGGCGGCGCTGACCGCGCTGATGATCTCCTTCATCCTCGGGCCGGCGATGATCCGCAAGCTGACCGCGCTGAAAGTCGGCCAGCCGGTACGCGATGACGGTCCGCAAACCCACCTGGTCAAGGCCGGCACACCGACCATGGGCGGCGCGCTGATCCTCGCTTCGATCACCCTGACTACGCTGTTGTGGGCCGATCTGACAAATCATTATGTGTGGATCGCACTGGTCACCCTGGTCGGCTTCGGCGCCATCGGCTGGGTCGACGACTGGCGCAAGGTGGTGGAGAAGAATCCGCGCGGCCTGGCGTCGCGCTGGAAGTATTTCTGGCAGTCGGTGATTGCCGCCGGCATCGCCGCCTGGCTGGCCTGGTCGGCGCATCTGCCGGCGCAGACCGAGCTGATCGTGCCGTTCTTCAAGAACATCGTCATGCCGCTGGGCGCGGTCGGTTTCGTGGTGCTGGCCTACTTCGTCATCGTCGGCACCAGCAACGCCGTCAACCTGACCGATGGCGCCGATGGCCTGGCGATATTGCCCACCGTCATGGTGTCCGGCGCACTGGCCATCTTCGCCTACGTCGCCGGCCATGCCGTGTTCTCCAAGTACCTCGGCCTGCCGCACATTCCCGGGGCCGGTGAACTGGTGGTGTTCTGCACCGCGATGGTCGGCGCCGGGCTGGCGTTTCTCTGGTTCAACGCCTATCCGGCGGAAGTGTTCATGGGCGATGTCGGCGCCCTGGCGCTGGGCGCCGCACTCGGCGTGGTGGCGGTGATCGTGCGTCAGGAAATCGTGCTGTTCATCATGGGCGGCGTGTTCGTCGCCGAAGCGATATCGGTAATGGTGCAGGTCGGGTCCTACAAGCTGCGCGGCAAGCGTGTGTTCCTGATGGCGCCGATCCACCATCACTTCGAAAAGAAGGGCTGGAAGGAAACCCAGGTCGTGGTGCGCTTCTGGATCATCTCGATGATCCTGGTGTTGATCGGTCTGGCTTCGCTGAAGCTGAGGTAAGCAGAAATGAATCAGCAGGCATCCAGTTTCTTCAACACCAATGCCCTGGTCATCGGCCTGGGCGATACCGGCGCGTCCTGCGTGCGCTGGTTGCTGGAGCACGATGCCTGTGTCCGTGCCACCGACACACGCGACGAACCACCGCACGCGCAACATCTGCGTGAAGCCTTTCCGGAAGTGCCGTTGACTCTGGGCGGTCTGGTCGGCGCGGATTTCGCCTGGGCCGACATGATCGTGGTCAGCCCCGGCGTAGCCCTGTCGACTCCGGCAATCCAGCAGGCTATTGCCGCCGGCAAGGATGTCGTCGGCGATGTGGAACTGTTCGCCCGCGCGATCAGGGGTTCGCAGGCAAAAGTGATTGCCATCACGGGGTCGAATGGCAAGAGCACGGTCACCAGCCTGGTCGGCCATCTCTGCGCTGCGGTCGGCCTAGACACGGTGGTTGCCGGCAACATCGGCCTGCCGGTGCTGGAAGCTCTGGACAACCGGGAAACCATCAACCGCGATCCGGATGTGTGGGTGCTGGAACTCTCCAGCTTCCAGCTGGAAACCACCGCCAGCCTGCATCCGGATGCGGCCACCGTGCTGAACATCTCGCAGGATCACATGGATCGTTATGCCAACATGGACGATTACGCGGCGGCGAAGGCGCGCATTTTCGCCGGCAACGGGGTGCAGGTTCTCAACCGCGATGATCCAGCGGTGATGGCGATGGCTTTGCCGGACCGTGCGCCGAGCAGCTTCGGCATCGATCCGGCGGTAAATGAGGACTCGATTCCACCCGGATTCGGCCTGACCGCGCGCAAGGGTCGTCTCTGGCTCGCCGAACGTGAGGAGGCGTTGCTGCCGGTCGACAAACTGCCCATCGCCGGCCTGCACAATGCCGCCAATGTCCTGGCCGCGCTGGCCTTGTGCCGCGCCATCGGCTTGCCCTATAGCGGATTGCTGCCGGCGGTGAAAACGTTCGAAGGATTGCCGCATCGCGTGCAGCGCATCATGGACATCGACGGACGCACCTTTTATGACGACTCGAAAGGCACCAATGTCGGCGCTACTGCCGCCGCCTTGCTCGGTTTTACCGTACCGGTCGTATTGATCGCCGGCGGCGACGGCAAAGGGCAGGATTTCTCGCCCTTGCGCGATGCGGTGAACAACGCCCGCGCCGTTGTGCAGATCGGCCGCGATGGTCCGCTGATTGCAGCGGCGATTGGTGATGCCTGTCCCGTCGTTCGCGCCGAAAGCATGCAGGACGCCGTGCGCCTGGCGTTCGAACTGTCACAACCGGGCGATGCGGTGGTGCTTTCTCCGGCCTGCGCCAGTTGGGACATGTTCCGCAATTATGCGCATCGCGCCGAAGTATTCATCGCGGCGGTGAACATGCTGCAAATCGCCAACACCCCCAGCGCTGTCGACCAACCGGCCAGCCCCCAGCCAGCTTCCTGCGGGAGCGACGATGTTTCATAACGCCGCCCTCAAGCGCACCGCGCTGACCCCTTATGACTGGGGTCTGGTGTTCGCCGCGCTGGCGCTGCTGATGATCGGCCTGGTAATGGTCTACTCGGCCTCGATCGCCACCGCCGAAGTGCGTTCCGCCGCGAATCAGTCGGCGTTCTACCTGATCCGCCACTCGATGTATCTGGTCATCGGACTGGGTGCCGGCTATGCCGCGTTGCAGATTCCCGTCGATACCTGGCAGAAGTTGGCGCCAGTGCTGTTCGTGCTCGGCGCGATCGCCCTGGTGGTGGTGCTGATACCGTTCATCGGCAAGGAGGTCAACGGCAGCCGGCGCTGGATTCCGCTGGGTCCGCTGGGCAACTTCCAGCCCTCGGAATTGATGAAGTTCGCCACCATTCTGTACGCCGCCGACTACACGGTGCGCAAGGCAGCGCACATGCAAAGCCTGACCCGAGGCTTTCTGCCGATGCTGGCGGTGATGTTGTTCCTCGGCGCCATGCTGCTGCTGGAACCGGATTTCGGCGCTTTTGTCGTGATCGTGCTGATCGCGCTGGGCATCCTCTTCCTCGGCGGCCTCAATGCCCGGCTGTTTGTCGGTCTGATCGTGCTGCTGGCGATCGGTTTTGTGCTGCTGGTGGTGACCTCGCCCTACCGTCTGGCGCGGGTTACCAGCTACCTCAATCCGTGGGCCGACCCGTATGGCGCCGGCTACCAGTTGTCGCACGCGCTGATCGCCTTCGGCAGCGGCGAGCTGACCGGCGTCGGACTGGGCGACAGCGTGCGCAAACTGTTCTATCTGCCGGAGGCCTATACCGACTTTCTGCTGGCGGTGACCGGCGAGGAACTGGGACTGATCGGGGTGATGACGGTGATCGGCCTGTTCGCCTGGCTGACCTGGCGCGCCTTTTCGATCGGCTGGCAGGCCGGTTTGATGGGTCGTAACTATGCCGCCCTGGTGGCGCAAGGCATCGGCGTCTGGATGGGCGTGCAATCGCTGATCAACATGGGCGTCAATCTCGGCTTGCTGCCCACCAAGGGGTTGACGCTGCCGCTGATGAGCTATGGCGGTTCCGGCATCATCGCCAACTGTCTGGCGCTGGCGGTATTGCTGCGGGTGGACTTCGAGAACCGCTGCATGATGCGCGGCAGCGCCGGCTCCGGGGTCAGCGGTTCGGCGGCGCTGCGCACGCGACGACCGGCGGATGAAGGGAGGCGAGCGTGAGCGGCCAGAGAACCCTGCTGGTCATGGCCGGCGGCACCGGCGGCCATGTGATGCCGGCGCTGGCGGTGGCGGAAGTCCTGCGCGACGACGGCTGGCGCGTCGTCTGGCTGGGCACCCGCGCCGGCATGGAAGCGAAACTGGCCGTCGACAAGGGATTCGAAATGGCCTGGGTGCGGGTCGCCGGCGTGCGCGGCAAGAGCTTGCTGACCAAGCTGCTGTTGCCGGCCAATCTGCTGGCGGCGTTCTGGCAGGCGCTGCGGACTATCCTCCGCGTCCGGCCGGATGTGGTGCTGGGCCTGGGCGGCTATGTCGCCTTTCCGGGCGGCATGATGGCCAGCCTGCTCGGCAAGCCGCTGGTCATCCACGAGCAGAATGCCATCGCCGGCCTGACCAACCGCATGCTGGCCTGTCTGGCGGATCGGGTGCTGCTCGGCTGGCCGACCGCGTTCACCCATACCCAGGATCTGCCGCTGCCATGCCGCAAGGTCGACCGAGAATGGGTCGGCAATCCGGTACGCCCGGACATCGTCGACCTGCCGGCGCCGGCGGATCGCCTGGCCGGCCGCCAGGGCGCGCTGAGATTGCTGGTGGTGGGTGGCAGCCTCGGCGCGCAGGCGTTGAATGACATCATTCCGCAGGCATTGGCCCGGCTGGAGCCGACGCAACGTCCGCAGGTACGCCATCAATCCGGCGCCAAACATCTGGATACGCTGCAGGCCAATTACGCTGCCGCCGGGGTGGATGCCGAATGCATGCCATTCATTACCGACATGGCTGCTGCCTATGCCTGGTCCGACCTGGTGATCTGCCGTGCCGGCGCGCTGACCGTGGCAGAAATCGCCGCCGCCGGTTGCGCCGCATTGTTTGTGCCCTTCCCGTTCGCGGTTGACGATCATCAGAGTGCAAACGCCGCATTTCTCGCCGATGCCGACGCTGCCTGGCTGATCCAGCAACGCGACCTCAACGCCGCAAGCCTGGCCGACTGGCTGGCGAATCTGGATCGAAACCAATTGCTGGCTCGCGCCGAGCAGGCGCGCAGCCGCGCCAAGCCGCAAGCCGCAGCGCGCGTTGCGACGGTTTGCAAGGAACTCTGTCTATGAAACATAAAGTCCGTCGCATCCATTTTGTCGGCATCGGCGGTGCCGGCATGAGCGGTATCGCCGAAGTGCTGCTTAATCTCGGCTATCAGGTGTCCGGCAGCGATGCCGCCGACAACGCCGTCACCCAGCGCCTGGCCGGGATGGGGGCCGAGGTGTTTCAGGGCCATGCCGCCGAACACATGGCGGGCGCCGACGTACTGGTCATTTCCAGCGTCATCCGGGACGACAACCCGGAAGTCGTCGCGGCGCGCGACAAGCATATTCCGGTGGTGGCGCGGGCGATGATGCTGGCCGAACTGATGCGCTTCAAGCAGGGCATCGCCATTGCCGGCACGCATGGCAAGACCACCACGACCAGCCTGATCGCCTGCATCCTGAATGAAGCCGGCCTGGACCCGACCTTCGTCATCGGCGGCAAACTGCTGGCCGCCGGCGCCAATGCGCGGCTCGGTCGGGGCGAATGGCTGGTGGCCGAAGCCGACGAATCCGACGCCTCGTTCCTGCACCTGAGTCCGGTGCTGTCGGTGGTCACCAACATCGACGCCGATCACATGGAAACCTATGATCACGACTTCGAAAAACTCAAGTCGGCTTTCATCGAGTTCCTGCATCGCCTGCCGTTCTGGGGCATGGCCGTGGTCTGCGCCGACGACGCCAATGTGCGGGCCCTGCTGCCGCGCATCACCAAGCCGCTGCTGACCTATGGCACCAGCGACGATTGCGCGTTCCAGGCTACCGACATTCGCGCCGAGGACGGCTGCATGCGCTTCACCGCGTTGCGCAACGGCAACCGCTCGCCGATCGACATCACGCTCAACCTGCCCGGCCTGCACAATGTGCTGAATGCCCTGGCGGCTATCGCCGTAGCCTGGGAGTTGCAGATACCGGATAGCGCCGTGCAGAAAGCACTGGCCGGATTCAGCGGCGTCGGTCGCCGGTTCCAGCGCTATGGCGAGATCACCTTGCCTGCCGCCGGGCCGTCCCAAGGCGGGCAATGCGCCCCCCCGGGGGGCAGCGGAGTCGTTGGCGCTTCAGCGCTTACGAATCCGGCGTCCACCTCTTGCGTGGGCAGCGGAGCGGGCAGCGAAGCGTGGGGGTCGTCAACTCCCAACGGCAACCGGACTTTCACGCTGGTCGACGACTACGGTCATCACCCGGTGGAAATGCGCGCCACTCTCAGCGCCGCGCGCGGCGCCTTCCCCGGTCGCCGGCTGGTGCTGGCATTCCAGCCGCATCGCTACACCCGCACCCGCGATCTGTTCGAAGATTTCGTGCAGGTGCTGTCACAAGCCGACGCCGTGTTGCTGACCGAAGTCTATGCCGCCAGCGAACCGCCCATCGTCGCCGCCGACGGCCGCAGTCTGGCACGCGCGCTGCGCGTCGTCGGCAAGGTCGAGCCGGTGTTCGTCAACGATGTCAACGATCTACCCGCTGCGCTGGTGGATTTCATCCGCGACGGCGACGTGGTGCTGTGCATGGGCGCCGGTTCCATCGGCCAGACATCAGGGCGACTCGCGGCTCTGGGCGTCGTAAACGGAGACATGGCATGATCGTCGCCGAATATCTGGATCCGCCAGCGAAAGTGCCCGGCACCCAGGGCGAGCTGCTGCTCAACGCCGATATGCGCGGCTACACCAGCTGGCGCGCCGGCGGCAAGGTGGATCGCTTGTACACCCCGGCGGATCTGGCCGATCTGTGCGCCTTCCTGAAAACCCTGGAGAAGACCGAACCGCTGCATTTCATCGGCCTGGGCAGCAATCTGCTGATCCGTGACGGCGGCCTGCGCGGCACGGTAATCCATCTGCATGGCGCATTGCGCCGCATCGACCTTGAGCAGCGCCGCGGCAACGGCAGCAGTACCGGCAACCTGTTCGGCGTGGTGTTCGCCGAAGCCGGTGTCGCCAGCCCGAAACTGGCGCGTTTCGCCGCCACCCACGATCTGGTTGGCGCTGAATTTCTCGCCGGCATTCCCGGCACCATCGGCGGCGCATTGGCGATGAATGCCGGCTGCTATGGGCACGAGACCTGGGAATTCGTCAGCCAGGTGCTGACCGTCAACCGCTGTGGCGAAGTGCATCGCCGCACGCCCAAGGAATATCGGGTCAGCTACCGGCACGTCGAGCCGGATAACGAACTCGGCGAAAAACTCGCGGCGACCTGCAACGAATGGTTTGTCGGCGCCTGGTTCATGTTCCCGCGCGGCGACGGCACCCAGGCCCGTCTGGAAATCAAGCATCTGCTGGAGAAACGCATCGCTACCCAGCCGCTCACACAACCCAACGCCGGTTCGGTATTCCGCAATCCGCCGGGCGACTTCGCCGCGCGACTGATCGAAACCTGCGGCCTGAAAGGCGAAAAGCAAGGTGGCGCGCAGATTTCCGAAAAACACGCCAATTTCATCGTCAACCTCGGCGATGCCAGCGCCAATGACATCGAATCGCTGATCGAGCGGGCCCAGACGCAAGTGGAAGCGAAAACCGGCATCCGTCTGCAACGCGAAGTCCGGATCCTGGGAGAACGCGCATGAACAGCTACGGCAAGGTCGCGGTGATGTATGGCGGCCATTCGGCGGAACGGCCGGTGTCGCTGAACAGCGGCGCGGCGGTATTGGCAGCGCTGCAAAGCCGCGGCGTCGACGCCTGGGGATTCGATCCGGCCGAACGGCCGCTGGCGGCGCTGCTCGATGAAGGCTTCGAGCGGGTATTCATCGCGCTGCACGGACGCGGCGGCGAGGATGGTTGCCTGCAAGGCGCGCTGACGTTGATGAACCTGCCGTTCACCGGCAGCGGCGTGCTGGCTTCGGCGCTGGCGATGGACAAATGGCGCAGCAAACTGGTCTGGCAAGCGTTGGGCCTGCCCATTCCCGACTCTGCCGTGCTGGACGCCAGAACGGATTTCGCGGCAGTGGTCAAGCAACTGGGGCTGCCGTTGTTCGTCAAACCGGCGCGGGAAGGTTCGAGCATCGGCATCGTCAAAGTCAAGAACGCCGCCGAATTGCCGGCGGCCTACGCCGAAGCGGCCAGACACGACAGCCTGGTCCTCGCCGAACGCGCGCTGACCGGCGGCGAATACACCGTCACCATCCTCGGCGCCGGTGAACAGGCGCAGGCCCTTCCGTCGATCCGCATCGTGCCGGCAACCGAGTTCTATGACTACGACGCCAAGTATTTCCGCGACGACACTCGCTATCTGTGTCCGAGCGGTTTACACCCGGAGCAGGAAGCCCGCATGCGCGACCTGGCGCTACGCGGTTATCAGGCGTTGGGCTGTCGTGGCTGGGCGCGCATCGATTTCCTGCTCGACGCCGATGGCAACCCCTATTTGCTTGAAGCCAATACCGCGCCCGGCATGACCAGCCACAGCCTGGCGCCGATGGCGGCACGGGTTGCCGGCCTGGAGTTTGCCGATCTGTGCCTGCGCATTCTGGAGATGAGCGATGTGGGATAAACCGGAAAGCCTGAATCGGCTCACCCGGCTGATCCTGGTGATGACGCTGCTGTTCGCCGCCTGGATTATCGGCCGCGCGCTGCTGGAAGCCTTCTTTCCATTCCGCCAGGTGGAATTGATCGGCGCCCGGCATGCCGAAACCCAAACCGAGACGCACAAATTGATCCGCTCGTTGAAGGGTGGTTTCTTCTCCATGGATCTGCAGCAACTGCACACCGACCTGGAAGCCCTGCCCTGGGTGCGCCATGCGCAGGTGCGGCGGCTCTGGCCGGGACGCCTGGCGATCGAAGTGATCGAACATCGCGCCGCCGCCGCCTGGAATGACCGCGCCACGCTGAACACCTATGGCGAAGTTTTTCCGGTCCAGCCGTGGACCGGCCTGCCGCGCATCTATGCGCCGGAAGGCATGGAACTGGAAGTCGCCCGCCGCTATGGCGAGTTCGCCGAACTGGTGGCGCCGATCAACGGCCGCATCGAGCAACTGGTGGTCAGTGCGCGCCTGTCCTGGCGGATACGTCTCGGCGGCGGCATCAGCGTCGAACTGGGCCGCGAAAAACTCAACGAGCGACTGGCGCGCTTCACCCGCTTCTATCCCCAGGCGGTGGCTGCGGTCGGACCGATCCAGCGCGTCGACATGCGCTATCCGAACGGCTTCGCGGGCGAACCGCAGCACACCAGACCTCAAAAAGTTGAAACCAGGCAGGCCAAACCGGCATGAAAAAAATGACTGAAAGCAAAGACCTGATCGTCGGCCTCGACATCGGCACCTCGAAAATCGTCGCACTGGTCGGCGAGGTGATGGCCGAGGGCGGCATCAACATCATCGGCATGGGCCAGGCGCCGTCGCGCGGACTGAAGAAAGGCGTGGTGGTCAACATCGAAGCCACCGTGTCGGCGATCCAGCGCGCGCTGGAGGAAGCCGAACTGATGGCCAACTGCAAGATCACCCAGGTTTTCACCGGCATCGCCGGCAGCCATATCAAGGCGCAGAACTCCAGCGGCATGCTGCCGATACGTGATCGCGAGGTGTCGCAGGCCGATGTCGACCGAGTCATCGAGATCGCTCGCGCGCTGAACATTCCCGCCGACCAGCAAGTGCTGCATGTGCTGCCGCAGGAATTCATCATCGACGGCCAGGACGGCGTGCGCGAACCGCTGGGCATGTCCGGCGTGCGCCTGGAGGTCAAGGTACACATCGTCACCGGCGCGGTGTCAGCGGCGCAGAACATCGTCAAATGCGTGCGCCGCTGCGGTCTGGAGGTCAGCGACCTGGTGCTGCAGCCGCTGGCCTCCAGCCATGCCGTGCTGAACGACGACGAAAAGGATCTCGGCGTCTGCATCGTCGACATCGGCGGCGGCACCACCGACATCGCGGTGTTTACCCGCGGCGCGATCCAGCATGTCGCGGTAATTCCGATCGCCGGCGACCAGATCACCAACGACATCGCGCAGACCCTGCGCACGCCGACTCGCGAAGCCGAGGATCTGAAGATCCAGCATGGCATCGCGCTGCGTCAGTTGACCGATCCGAAGGAAATGATCGAAGTGCCGGGCATCGGCGAGCGCGGTCCGCGCATGCTGTCGAAACATCTGCTGTCGGAAGTCATCGAGCCGCGCGTCGAGGAGCTGTACAGCCTGGTGCAGGCGGAACTGCGGCGCAGCGGCTTCGAGGAACAGATTTCCTCGGGCCTGGTGCTGACCGGCGGCGCCAGTCTGATGCGCGGCATGGTCGAACTGGCCGAAGAAGTGTTCCACATGCCGGTGCGCATCGGTCTGCCGGAGTATGTCGGCGGTTTTTCGGAACGGGTGCGCAATCCGCGCTTCGCAACCAGCGTCGGCCTGCTGCTGGCCGGTCTGGAGCGGCACGAGATCGACCAGGCAGCGCGCATCCAGGGCGCCAGTTTCAGTCAGGTCCTGGAAAAGATGAAGTCATGGTTCAAACAGAATTTCTGAATACCGGGGCGGGCTCGGTGTTTTCTGTCGTTGTGTGTCACCAAAAGGAGGGATGAAAGATGTTATTCGAACTGGAAGAAACCATTAGTCAGGATGCAGTGATCAAGGTCATTGGCGTAGGCGGCTGCGGTGGCAACGCGGTCGATCACATGATCAACCGGGGCATGACCGGGGTAGAGTTCATCACCATCAATACCGACGCCCAGGCGTTGCGTCGCAACAAGGCCAGCGTGCAGTTGCAGATCGGCAACTCGGCGACCAAGGGCCTGGGCGCCGGCGGCAAGTGGGAAGTCGGTCGCGAAGCGGCGCTGGAAGATCGCGAGCGTATCGCCGAGTTGATCGATGGCGCCGACATGCTGTTCATTGCCGCCGGCATGGGTGGCGGCACCGGCACCGGCGCGGCGCCGGTGGTCGCGGAAGTGGCCAAGGACCTGGGCATCCTGGCGGTGGCCGTGGTGACCAAGCCGTTCAGCTTCGAAGGCAAGCGCATGCGCTCCGCCGAAACCGGTCTGAAATCGTTGTCCGAGCATGTCGACAGCCTGATCGTGATTCCCAACGAGAAGCTGATCGCCGTGATGGGGGGCAACGCCAAACTGACCGATGCGTTCATCGCCGCCAACGATGTGCTGCATAACGCGGTGTCGGGCATTTCCGAAATCATCAGCAAGCCGGGCATGATCAACGTCGACTTCGCCGATGTGAAGACGGTGATGAGCGAGATCGGCATGGCGATGATGGGCTCGGCCGACGCCAGCGGCGAAAGTCGCGCCCGCGAGGCCGCCGAAGCCGCCGTGGCCAGCCCGTTGCTGGAGAATATCGATCTGAAGGGTGCGCGCGGCGTGCTGGTCAACATTACTTCCGACGACAGCCTGACGATGCAGGAGTATTACGAAGTGATGAACACCATCCAGGGCTTCGCCGCCGAGGAAGCCACGGTCATCGTCGGCACGTCGTTCGACGAAGCGATGGGTTCCAGCCTGCGCGTCACCATGGTCGCCACCGGCCTGGGCAACCCGGTGCGCGGCAACCAGGTGAAACCTCCGATCATGAAGATTGTCGAACCGATACAAGCGCCATTGCTCAACGGCACTGACGGCATGCCGGTGTATGGCAGCGGTTACGACCCGAGCAACAACTACGAAACGCCCACCGCGATTCGCTCGCGCCGCAACCAGGCCGCGGTGGACATGGCACACAGCGCCGGTATCGACACACTGGACATTCCGGCTTTCCTGCGCAAGCAGGCGGATTGATCCGGCGTCGGCCGGGCGTCGGCCAGACGACCATGCCGTTCAAGTAACGGTGTGTCGTCACGCCTTGTCGCCTACCCGCCACGTTGCGCAAGGCGTTTGGCCGGAAACTATCCCGGGCGGCTTCCCCTCCTTTCCGCCCGGGATAGAATCTCTTTAATGATCAATGAGTTAATCGAGTGGAAGAGATGATCTCGCAACGCACACTGAATACCCAGATACACACCACCGGGGTCGGTTTGCATACCGGCGCGCGGGTGAATCTGAACTTGCGTCCGGCGCCGCCGGACACCGGTATCGTGTTTCGCCGCATCGACCTGGCCACGCCCTGCGACTTCGTGGTCGCTCCGGAGCGCGTCACCGATACCCGTTTGTGTTCGGCGCTGGAAGGCAATGGCGCGAAAGTTGCCACCGTCGAACACCTGATGTCGGCGTTGGCCGGACTCGGCATCGACAATCTGTTCATCGACATCGACGGCCCCGAAGTACCGATACTGGATGGCTCGGCCGCGCCCTGGGTATATCTGATCCAGGCCGCCGGCATCGCAACCCAGAAAGCCGCGAAGCGCTTCATCCGCGTGCTGAAAACCGTACGCGTCGAGGAAGGTCAGGGCGCCAGCCACAAATGGGCGCAGTTCGCGCCCTACGAAGGCTGCACCCTGTCGTTCAGCATCGACTTCGACCATCCGGTGTTCCGCCAGTCGGCAAAAGAAATGCATATCGACCTGTCGCGCCAATCGTATGTCAAGGAAGTCAGCCGGGCGCGCACCTTCGGCTTCATGAATGAAGTGGAATATCTGCGCAGCAACGGACTGGCGCTGGGCGGCACCCTGGACAACGCCATTGTCATGGACGAGTTCCGCGTGCTGAACAACGACGGCTTGCGCTATGCCGACGAATTCGTCAAACACAAGGTGCTGGATGCGGTCGGCGACCTGTATCTCACCGGCCACCCGATCCTCGGCGCATTCAGCGCCTACAAATCCGGTCACGGTCTCAACAACAAGTTGCTGCGGGCGCTGACCGAGGACGCCACGGCCTGGGAATGGGCAACCTTCGACAGCGCTGCCAGAACCCCGCCGGCGCTGTTGTCGCTTTATCCGCAAGTGGCCTGATGCTGGCGATCCGCATCTTCCTGGTCATCATCGGTGTCGTGATGATCCTCAGTCTGCTGGGCTACGCCATCAGCCGCGATAGCCGCTGGCTGCGTTTCGCCGGGTTGAGCCTGAAAGCCGGCCTGGCACTGATCGGCCTGCTGTTGCTGGTATTGCTTGTCGAGCGACTGTTGCTGGTGATCTGAACCCGGCTCCTGGCCGATTCCGCTTTGATGCCTGCGGCCGTTCAGCCACGCTGTTATTTACAGACTGCACTTCCGTGGTTTACGTTTAATATCAAACCATGATCAAGGTCTGTTGGAGCCAGCCATGTCGCTAAGTGGATTGTCGATTCTGCTGTTGCTGTTCAGCCTGACGACGGCAGCGCATGCCGAAGTCCTTTCGGTCGGCATCACACCACTCAAACCCGCCTCGAAACTGGCCGCGGAATGGACGCCATTACTCGATGAAGTCGGGCGACGCGCCGGCGTTACGTTGCGTTTCCGCACCGCGCCGAGCATTCCGGCTTTCGGTGAGCGCCTGGCGCAAGGCGAGTACGACATCGCCTACATGAACCCCTACCATTACCAACTTTACAGCGCCCAACCCGGTTACCGCGCCTTCGTGCGCGAGCGTGATCGACCGCTGGAAGGCGTGCTGATCGTGCGCAAGGATGGCCGGATCAGGAATTTGCAAGACCTCGATGGTTCAACCTTGAGCTTCCCGACGCCGTTGGCGTTCGCGGCCAGCATCCTGACCCAGGCCGAACTGCAAAAACAGGGCATCCGGATCAAGGCGCGCTACGTGCAGTCGCATGACTCGGTGCTCAAGGGCGTCGCCGCAGGCAGCTTCGATGCCGGCGGAACCATCACGAAAGTACTGCGAACCGCCGATCCGCAACTGGCCGGCAATCTCCGGGTACTCCACAAAACCGCGCTGTACCAGCCGCATCCGTTCGCCGTGCATCCGCGCATTTCGCCGGAACTCGGCGAGAAGTTGCGACAAGCCTTCATCAGCCTGGAGCGCGACGAGACCGGCCGCAAGTTGCTGGCCGATGTCGCGTTCAGCGGCATGGAGACCGCCAATGACCGGGATTACGAGGATGTGCGGAAGCTGAATCTGGAAAAACTGATAGAAGCAGTGCAATAGATCTTGCCCGCCCCGGCCGCACGCCCCTTCCTGGCACGACACCCCGAGCAACACATCCTATCGGGATGGCGCATTGCGCCGCGCCAGTCATTGCTGCATTTGCCGACGCCATGAAATTCCGTACCAAGACGGTACTTGGCGTTGCCCTGATCCAGGCAGTGCTGCTGGCCATTCTGGTGCTCTCGGTACTGGACCAATTGCGCAGCTCCAACGAAAAACAGATCGAGCAACGCGCCGATGTCACCGGACAACTGCTGGCGGCGGCGGCGCGCGATGCGATGGTGTCCTACGATGTGTCCGGCCTGCAAAGCCTGGCGACCGACCTGGTGGCTTCCGGCGAAGTCGCCTATGTGGTGTTTCATGATGAAGACGGCAAGGCGATGGTCGCCGCCGGCGAGGCCGCGCCGTCACGCGACGACTTCCGCGCCGACCCGACCACGGCAAATGTCGATGATGGCGTGCTGGATCGCGAAGTGATCATCGTAGCCGCCGGACAAGCCTATGGCAGCACCCGGTTCGGCATCCAGCTCGGCGAGCTGGCAACGCTGCTGGCCGAAGTCAGACGCTGGGCGATCAGCATTTCTGTCGCCGAAATGGCGCTGGTAGCGATGTTCTCCCTGCTGCTCGGCAATCTGCTGACCCGTCGCCTCAACGACCTGCGCGTCGCCAGCCGGGAAATCGCGGCGGGCAATCTGCACCACCGCATCAACGATCAGGGCGATGACGAACTGGCCGAAACCGCCCGCGCCTTCAATAGCATGTCCGACCACCTGGCGGCGGTGCGTCAGGCGCGCGAATCGGCGCTGGATGAAGTCGGCAAACTCGCCTCGTTTCAGCGTGCCGTGCTGGAAGGCTCCGATTCGGCGATCATCGTCACCGACGCGCTTGGCATCATCGTGCACTTCAATGCCGCCGCCGAACGCCTGCTGGAATATCGTGCCGATGAGATAGTCGGACAGGCGACGCCGGAGCGCTTTCACGATCCGCAGGAAATCACGCTGCACGCCCAGCGGGTAGCCGAAGAATTGGACATCGAGCCACCGCGCGGCGTCGAAGTGTTTTTGGCGCTGCCCCGACATGGCTTGCGCGACCGCGAGGAGTGGCACTACATCACCCGGTCGGAGCGCCGCGTGCCGGTGCTGGTTTCATTTTCCGGGGTGTATTCGGAAGATGATCGCCTGCTCGGGTTCATGTGCGTGGCGCAGGATATCTCCAGCCTGAAGCGAGCCGATCAACGCATGCGCGAAGCCGCCAATGTGTTTGAGCACAGTCTGGAAGCCATCATGGTCACCGGTGTAAACGGCGAGATTCGCGCGGTGAACCCGGCCTTCACTCGCATCTGCGGCTACTCCAGCGAAGAAGTATTGGGGAGTAATCCCCGCTTGTTGAAGTCCGATCAGCATGAACCGGCTTTCTTCCAGAGCATCTGGACGTCACTGGATGTACATGGTTATTGGGAAGGCGAAATATGGAACCGCCGCAAGGACGGCGAAATCTTTCCGGCATGGCAATCGATATCCTCGGTTCGCGATACCCAGGGCCGGGTAATCGAGTACGTTTCGATGTTCAGCGACATCAGCATCCGCCGCCGGGCCGAGGAAGAGATACGCTATCGCGCCTGGCACGACACACTGACCGGGCTGCCGAATCGCGGACTGCTGGATCAGCATCTGCAACAGGCGCTGCGCGAAAGCCGGCGCGACGGCGACAAGGTAGCGGTAATCTTCATCGATCTCGACTATTTCAAGTCGGTCAACGATACCCTCGGCCATGACAAGGGCGACCTTCTGCTGTGCCAGGCGGCCAAACGGCTTGCAGCCTGTCTGCGCGAGAGCGACACCCTGGCGCGACAGGGCGGCGATGAATTCGTCGTGGTCCTGCAAAGCATCCGTAACGGCCAGGACGCGGCGCGCGTGGCCGGCATGATGATCGACAGCCTGAGCAAACCGTTCGATCTCGACGGCCATCAGGCGCATATCGGCGCCAGCGCCGGCATCACCGTCTATCCGGACGACGGCGGCGATTGTCAGGTTCTTTACCGCAATGCCGATCTCGCCATGTATCGGGCCAAATCGGCCGGCCGCAACAATTTCCAGTTCTACACCGCCAGCATGACTGCCGCAGCGCTCAGACGGCGCGAAATGGAAATCGAACTGCGGCAAGCGTTGCAAGCGGGCGTTGCGCAGTTGCAAGTGCATTATCAGCCGATCGTCGACCTCGACAACGGTCACATGATCGGCGCCGAGGCGCTGATTCGCTGGCGGCATCCCCAGCGCGGCTTGATCGCACCGGACCAGTTCATTCCGCTGGCGGAAGAAACCTGCCTCATCAATCCGCTGGGGCATTGGGTGCTGGAACAGGTTTGTCAAGATTTCACGGCGCCGGAAATGCACGGCCTGACGGTATCGGTAAACATCTCCAGCCGCCAGATCCATAGCGGCCTGAGCCTCACCGCGCTGGGCAAGCTGCTGGACAAGCATGGCATGCCGAGCAACCGACTGGCGCTGGAAATTACCGAAGGCGTCCTGCTCGCCGACAACGAAGCCACGCTGGCCTGGCTGCAAGGCGTGCATGCACTCGGCGTGCGCATCGATCTGGACGATTTCGGCACCGGTTATTCATCCCTGGCCTATTTGAAGCGCTTTCCGATCGACCGCCTGAAGATCGATCGCTCCTTCGTCGCCGACATGAACGATGACCCGGACAGCCTGATTCTGATCGAAACCATTCTGGCGATGGCCGAAGGCATGCGTTTGCAGGTCGTCGCCGAAGGCATCGAACATGAGGCCCAGCGTAGCGCGCTACGCCAGCGGGGTTGCGCTTTTGGACAAGGCTATCTGCTCGGCCGGCCGATGCCGATCGCCGAATTCCGCAAGTTGCTGAGCAGCGTGCCCGACAACTGATGGCGTCACCCCGACGCCGCATCAACGGTTTGCCCCGATAAACATAAAATCGCCGTGTCGCCGGTGCTGGCAGTACCGCGATTACAGCTAAAATTCGCCAACCTTCATCAGGCGGAAATCATGCAAACCGAGCGCGTCAAAGAATTTCTTCTGGAACTGCAGCAACTGATCGTCGAACGCATGCAGCAGATCGATGGCAAGACCTTCCGCCGCGATGCCTGGCAGCGCCCGGAAGGCGGCGGCGGCCTGTCCTGTCTGGTCGAGGAAGGCAATGTGCTGGAACGCGGCGGGGTCAATTTTTCGCATGTCAAAGGAGAGAAACTGCCGCCATCCGCGTCGCAGCACCGCCCGGAACTCGCCGGCCGACGCTGGGAGGCAATGGGTGTGTCGCTGGTCATGCATCCGCGCAACCCGTACGCCCCCACTTCGCACATGAATGTGCGTTATTTCGTCGCGGAAAAACCCGGCGAAGAACCGGTCTGGTGGTTTGGCGGCGGCATGGATCTGACGCCCTACTATGGCTTTGAAGAAGATGCGGTTCACTTTCATGCCATGTGCCGTCGTGCGCTCGACCCGTTCGATACCACCTGCTACCCGCGCTTCAAGCAATGGTGCGATGAATACTTCTTTCTCAAGCATCGCAACGAGCCGCGCGGCATCGGCGGCATTTTCTTCGACGACCTGTCGAACGGCGGCTTCGAACAGTGTTTCAACATGACCGAATCAGTCGGCGACCATTTCCTGTCCGCCTACGCGCCGCTCCTGGAGCGTCGCGCCGACCTGCCCTATGGCGAACGCGAACGCGATTTCCAGGCCTATCGCCGCGGACGCTATGTCGAATTCAACCTGGTGTTCGACCGCGGCACTCTGTTCGGACTGCAATCCGGCGGTCGCACCGAATCGATACTGATGTCGATGCCGCCGATCGTGAAATGGCGCTATGACTGGCATCCCGAGCCGGGTAGCGAGGAGGCCAGGCTGTACAGTGATTTTCTGCGCCCGCGCGACTGGTTGAACATAACCTGATTCAATCGCGCAGCACTGCGCCGTGCCGCAGCGCGTATGCCTACAAAGAATCATAAATACCATGCCTGAAGCAAAGCTCAACGCCATCGACGAATCCAAGCTGCCGCCCAAGAAACCCCGTCGTCATCCCTGGCTGTGGGCTTTCCTGATCATCTCGCTGCTGGCCGGCGCCGCCATCGCCGCCTATGAATTGATCGCCTCGCCGTTCCAGGCCATGGTGCTGGCAGGTTACGGCAAAAAGTTGACGTTCCAGACCGAGCCTGGAGAAAACCCCGGACTGCGCACCCCCAGCGCCGGCCCCTACGACATTCGGCTCGGCTATGTCGAACTGCCGGAGTTCGTGCAACGCCTCAAACAACAGGGCTTCGAAGTCACCCGGCAGGCGCGGATCTCGCCGGAAATGGCGCGGATCGACGATTTCGGCCTGTTCCTGCCCTACAAAGTGAAATCCGTCGCCGGTCTGACCCTGTACGATTGTCGCGGCGATGTCATGCATGACAGCCAGCATCCGCGCTACACGTTCAAGGATTTCAACGGCGTGCCGCCGATCATCGCCAACACCCTGCTGTTCATCGAAAACCGCGAACTGCTCGACCCCAATCATCCGCAACGCAATCCGGCCGTGGAATGGGATCGTCTCGGCGCAGCGATCCTGGAAAAAGCCCTGAAGACCATCGACCCTTCGCGCAATGTGCCGGGTGGTTCGACCCTGGCAACCCAGCTTGAGAAATACCGTCACTCGCCCGATGGCCTGACCATGACCGCCGGCGACAAACTGCGCCAGATGGCTTCCGCCTCCTTGCGGGCTTATCTGGATGGCGAGGACACGCGCGACAATCGCCGGCGCATCGTGCTGGATTACCTGAACACCGTGCCATTGGCCGCCGCCCCCGGTTTTGGCGAGGTCAACGGCATCGGCGATGGCTTGTACGCCTGGTTTGGCATCGATCTGGAAGATGCCGTACGCCTGCTGATGAAACCGCGCCCCACACCGGAAGCAGCGGGTATCTTCAAACATGTGCTGGCGCTGCTGATCTCGCAGCGCAAACCGTCCTATTACCTGCTGGCCGGCCGCGACAAACTGAATGATGCCGCCAATTCCCACCTGCGTCTGCTGGCGGATGCAAGCGTCATCACGCCGGAATTTAGCGATGCAGCCAGTCGTCAGAAGATCGTTTTTCAGCGCAATGGCCGGAAAAAGTCCGACAGTCAGTTTATCGACAACAAAGCGGCCAATGCCATGCGCGCGGAATTGGCCGGGCGCCTGGGCATACAACGCCTTTACGATCTGGATCGCCTCGACGTTTCGATGAGTTCGACTTTGCATGCGCCAACGCAGCGCGCAGTGGCGGCATTTCTGCGGCGACTCTCCGATCCGGTCGTAGTGGAAGCCGCCGGACTGTTCGGCCCCTATCTGCTCAGCGAGAACAACGATCTGAGCAAGCCAATCTACAGCTTCACACTCTATGAAAACACCGAGGACGGCGCACTCCTGCGGGTGCAGGCCGACAATCTCAATCAACCGTTCGATATCAACAAGGGAGCCAAGCTGGACATGGGTTCGTCGGCCAAACTGCGCACCCTGATCACCTATCTGCAACTGGTCGAAGAACTGCACGCCGAATACGCCGGCCTGAGCCCCGCCAAGCTGCGCAAGCTGCCGGTGTCGGAAAAGGACCATCTGATGCAATGGGTGGTGCGCTATCTGATTGACGCCGACGACAAAGCATTGATGCCGATGCTGGAAGCGGCCATGGCTCGGCCTTATTCCGCCAGCCCGACGGAATCCTTCTTCACCGGCGGCGGCGTGCATCGCTTCTCGAATTTCAAAGCCGATGATGACCACAAGGTCATGGACATGTGGGAGGCGACGCGCCACTCGGTCAACCTGCCGTTCATCCGCCTGATGCGCGACATTGTGCGCCACTTCATCTACCGCGATCCGAAGGGCGCGGCGCTGATCCTGGACGACCCGAAAGACCCGCGGCGCAACACCTATCTCAAACAGTTCGCCGACAAGGAAGGTAAAGCCTACCTGTCCCGATTCATCAAGAAATACAAGGGACTGGACTCGGAAGCGACAACTGCCGCGCTGCTCAACCATCTGACAGCCAATCCGAAGCGGCTGGCGGCGGTGTACCGTTATCTCGACCCGAAGGCCGACATCTCCACTTTCACCGAGTTCATCAAAAGCCGTATGAACAATCCGGGTACGTTCAACGAAGGCGACTTCCAGTTTCTCTACGAAACTTACGGCCCGGAGAAATTCGACCTGTCGGATCGCGGCTACATCGCCCAGATTCACCCCCTGGAGTTATGGCTGGTCGGCTACCTGCGCGCAAAACCCAACGCCGGCTGGAGCGAAATCGTCGATGCCAGCGCCAATCAACGCATCGAAGTGTACAAATGGCTGATCAACACCAGCCACAAGAATGCACAGGACAGCCGCATCCTGTCGCGACTGGAGATCGAGGCGTTCCAGGAGTTGCACAAGCGTTGGCGGCGTCTGGGCTACCCATTCGGCAGCCTGGTTCCGTCCTACGCCACCTCCATCGGCTCCTCCGCCGATCGCCCCGCAGCACTGGCCGAAATGATGGGCGTGATCGTCAATGATGGTGCCAAACTGCCGCCGATCACCCTGACCAGCATCGAGTTCGCCGCCAACACGCCGTATCACACCCTGATGAAGCGCGAACGGCCCGAGGCGGAGCAGATCTTCGCTCCGGAGATCGCCACCATCGTCAAGCAAGCCCTGTCCAGCGTCGTCCAGGAAGGTACCGCGCGGCGACTGCACGGCACGTTCGCGCTGGATGGCGGCGGTAGCTTGGCAATCGGCGGCAAGACCGGTACCGGCGACCATCGGCTGGAAGTTTATGCCGCCAACGGCACGGTGATCGAATCGAAAGTCATGAACCGCACCGCCACTTTCGCGTTCTATCTCGGCGACCGCTTCTTCGGCGTGATGACCGTGTTCGTACCCGGCGAGGCGGCCGCCGATTACCGCTTTACCAGCGCCATCGCGGTGCAAATCGTGAAGAACATGGAACCCGCGTTGCGTCCGTTGGTGTTGGGCAACGAGAAAACCGAGCCGGACTGGCCTGAACTGGTCACCGCTTTCGAAGCGGAAAACGCCCTGCCGGTGGGCGACCCGCCGACGGTCGGTGCCTTGCCGCCGCCGGGCACCCCGAAACTCGATGCCGCCGGTGGCGCAGTGGCCACCCCGACCGCGACGCCGCCCGCCGGCACGTTGGACAAATCGAAACCTACACCGCCAAAACCGGTCGCCAAACCCACGCCCAAACCAGCCCCGGCGAAGCCCGGCGAACCGCCACCCGCGCCGCCACCGCCGCAGATCGACAAACCCGATCCGCCGCCGCCGCCAGCCGCCCCCCTGCCGCCCAGCACGCCGTCAGTGAAGGAAACCAGACCCCCTCCCTTGCCCACTCGGGAGGGCGAGGGATTCAACTTCTTCATGCGTTACGAATAAAACACAAAGGCCGCGATTGCGGCCTTTGTGTTGTGGCCGAGCGGACTCAGTGCATCGGTCGTTTCATGAAATTCACCACCTTGGCATCCGAAGCCAGGCCGGCCTTGGTGCCGCAGGTGCCGGCACTGGAGCCGCCATCACCGGTTTCCATGACATAACCCTCGGCTTCGTGCAGCAGATTGATGACATCGACAAAGAAACGCTCCTTGACCATCGCCAGCGCGGTACGCCCGCCATCGTTGGTTGCCTTGACTTCCGCCCCGGCGTTCAGCAACACCTCGCAGACCGCCGCCTCGCCGCCGCCGGCAGCCAGCATCAAAGGCGTCAGACCGTAATAAATTCGCGCGTTGACGTCGCCGCCGGCATCCGCCAAGGCTTGCACCACTGGCGCATACCCGCAATCCTTTTCATGGTTGTAGGCGGCCTTGAAGATCGGCGTCCAGTCGCGGCCATCCTTGGCATTGACGTCGGCGCCGGCGGCGATCAACGCTTTTACCGTCTCCAGATGGCCATTCTGTGCGGCCAGATGCAACGCCGTCGCACCCTCCGCATCGGCGGCATGCACATCGGCTCCGGCGGCGAGCAGTTCGGCAACCTTGCTGGTTTCGCCGGCCCCGGCGGCGGTCAAGAGTTCTGCGGACATGATGATTCTCCTTGATTGAATACCCGACTATTGTAATCAACTATTAGGCAGTATGTCATCCCTGCTGCGCCACTTGCGATGCGATTTCCGGCACCAGCCAGCGACGGTTTGCATCACGCACTTCTCGCAGAGGATGACCGTACAGTCGCGACAGGCTGGCTGCATCAAGGACCGCCGAGCTGGCGCCGAGCTGGTGTTCTCCCTGGCCATGCAGCAACAGCGCCTGGTCGCTGAAATGCACCGCCAGATTGACGTCGTGCAGCACCATGACCAGCGCGGCGTGTTCGTCGCGGACGCGGCGGCCGATCAGTTCGAGCACCGCGATCTGGTGGTTGAGGTCGAGATGCGCCAGCGGTTCGTCGAGCAGATAGACGCGCGGTTGCTGCACCAGCAGCGTGGCCAGCGCCACGCGCTGGCGTTCGCCGCCGGACAGGGTGTGGATCGAACGTTGCGCCAGGTCGGCCAGCCCCAGCGCCGCCAACGCCTGGCGCGCCAACTCTTCGTCCGCCGCGCTTTCCCAGTCCCAGCGCGACAAATGCGGGTGGCGGCCGACCAGCACGGTTTCCAGCACGCTGGCGGCGAACGCATCACCCTGATGTTGCGCCAGCAATCCGCGCAATCGCGCCGCGCAGCGCGGCCCGAGCGTGGCGTAGCGGTCGCCGGCGAGCAGGATTTCGCCGGCGTGCGGCGCGCGCAAACCGGCCAGCGTATGCAGCAGTGTGGTCTTGCCGACGCCGTTGCGGCCAAGGATGGCGAGGCGCTCGCCAGGGTTGAGCGACAGGTCGAGCCCGCGCACCACCTGGGTGGCGCCGATCGAGACGGCCAGATCGCGGGTGGCCAGCAGCGTCGTCATGTCGGCTCGAACTTCGGCGCGCGAGCCAGCAGAAACAGGAACACCGGCACGCCGATCAGTGCAGTCAGGACACCAACCGGCAATTGTTGCGGCGCGATGACGCTGCGCGCCAGCGTGTCGGCCAGGGTCAGCAACGCGCCGCCGGCCAGAGTCACCGCCGGCAGCAACAGGCGTTGGTCGTTGCCCAGCGCCAGGCGCACCAGATGCGGCACCACCAGACCGACGAAGCCGACGCTGCCGACGCTGGTCACCGCAGCGGCGGTCAGCAGCGAGGCGAGAAAATACAGGATCAGCCGCAGCCGGCCGACGTTGGCGCCCAGGGTCGCGGCCAGCAACGGTCCGCGCGTCAGCAGGTTGAGTTCGCGCGCGAAGAACATCGCGATCAGCAATCCGGCGAGCAGGATCAGCAGCACAAAGACCGGATTCCCCGCCTGCGAAGCATCACCCATCAACCAGAACAGCATGCCGCGCAACTGCTGGTCGGGCGCCAGCGAAAGCATCAAGGCCACCGCCGCGCCGCAGCCGGCGGCGACGATGACGCCGGTGAGCAACAAGCGGGTCTGAGTCCAGCTGCCGTCGCCGCGCGCCAGGCCGAATACCAGCCACATCGCCGCCAGCGCGCCGACAAATGCGGCGGCTTCCAGGCCGAAGCCGGCATCGATACCCATACCGACGCCGAGCAGCATCGCCGCCAGGGCGCCGACCGCCGCACCACCGGAAATGCCCAGCACATACGGATCGGCCAGCGGGTTGCGCAACAACACCTGCATCAACGCGCCGGCCAGGGCGAGCAGGCCGCCGCAGGCAAACGCCGCCAGCGCGCGCGGCAGGCGCAGATTGCGCACGACTTCGACCGCCATGCCATCACCCTCGCCACGCAGCGCCGCCCACACCACATTCGGCGCCAAAGCGACACTGCCGACCGCCAGCGACAGCAGCAGGCTGAGCGCAGCCGCAACCGCAAGCAGCGCGAGCACGATAAAGGCGCGGCGGCGATTCATGACATGCCGTGATTACGGCACATGCGGGAATCCAGTTCGTTCCTCAAACTGTCGTGTGTTTGATGACCTGGATTCCCGCCTTCGCCGGAATGACGGTTACGGGTCACAAATCCACCCCCGCTTGCGCTTTCACACCGGCTCGATAGGCATGCTTGACATCGGCGATCTCGCTGACCGTATCGGCCGCTTCGATCAATGCCGCCGATGCCGCGCGACCGGTAATGACGACATGCTGCATCGGCGGCCGGGCGGCGAGGTCGGCCAGCACAGCATCGGTTTCCAGCCATCCGTAACTGAGCAGATAGGTCAGCTCGTCCAGCACCACCAGATGAATTGCCGGGTCGGCCAGCATCCGCCGCGCCACTTCCCAACCGCGTTTGGCGGTAGCGATGTCGCGCTCCAGGTTCTGCGTGTCCCAGGTGAAGCCCTCACCCAGTACATGCCATTCGACGCCGGCCTGTTTGCCGAGGAAGGCTTCCTCGCCGGTATCGGAGCGGCTCTTGATAAACTGCGCCACGCCGACGTTCATGCCATGCCCCAGCGCCCGCGCGGCCATGCCGAAGGCGGACGAGGATTTGCCCTTGCCGTTGCCGGTGAGCACCAGCAGCAGGCCTTTCTCCTTGTCCGCCGCGGCGATGGCGGCGTCGATCACGGCTTTCTTTTTGGCCATGCGTGCGGCGTGGCGTTCGGCTTTATCGGTCATTGAATTACCCTACTCAAAAAGTCGCTTTCATTCCCATCCGCCAGTTGCGCGTGAAGTTGACCGGATAAATTGCATCGTCCTTTATCCACAGGCCATTCTTGTGTTCGAACAGGTTATCCACGCTGGCAAAAATCTCATAACTCTTAAGGCGATAGCGCCAGGCAATGTCGGTGGACAAATAGGCTGACTGCTTCTGGGTGAAGGTATTGGCAAAATCTTCCGCGGCATAAGCGGTGCTGCGCCAAGACTGGCTGAGATTGATGCTGGACGCTCCGGAAAGTTTATACGTCAGACCCAGGTTGACGCTGTGCCTTGGTACGCCGGGCAGGGTTTTGCCGTTATAGGCGCCGCCACCATCGTTGTCATGATCAATGATGGCGCGCGTGTAGTTGTAGTTGAGATGGATCGTGAGCGGTTCAGAAACACGCCAGATATCTTGCAGTTCCAGACCGTATTTGTGAGTCTGATCAAGATTTGTGTTGGTAAAGGTCGCGGCGTTGTAAAAAATCTCGTTGTCCACATCGGCCCGAAACAGGGTGAACTTCAACCGGTTTGTTGCGGTTACCCGGTTTAGCCCCAGGTTCAGGGTACGACTCTTGGCGGGGTCGATAAAACCATTGAAACCGCCGCCGAAGTTGAAGAACCGATCGATATCAGGCGCCTGAAACGCCTGGTTATAGTTGGCAAAAAGAGTCAGTTGCGCGCTCAACTGATGGTTTACGCCAATATCCCAGGCATCGAGATCGTGCTTGTCGCCGAGTCCAGCGCCGACAATCGGCTTGTAGGTATAAGCCGCGTTCTCCTTGCGCGCGCCTGCGGATATGCTGGTACCCCCGGTACGGTAACGGGCTTGGGCATACCAGCCGGTATTCTTCTTGCCGCTGTCATTGTCTGCCCAGCCGTTGCGGTCAAGGCGCCTCCCCTTGAAGCGCTGCATCCCCATCGACAGATCAACATGCTCACCCCGATATTGCAGCGCGAGATCGTCGGCGGCGTAGTCGTAATCGGTTTTGTAGCTGGAAGTGATGAAGTCCGATATCTTGTTCTCGGCGCTATGGCTGGCAGTAAGGCTCCATTCGCGGTTCAGTTCCAACCCCGCCGACACACGCCAAAGATCGGATTCCAGTTTTTGATGGGTGTAGGCATTCGCAGGAATGGTCCAGGGATTGCTGCCGACTTGCGCCGGATTTGATTCGAATTGTGCCAAGGTCAACGGCGACACATAACGCGCATCGATCCGTGTGCTGGCGAGGTCAAGACCCAGCTTCAAGCGATCCATCGGGCGTAATGCCACTCCACCACGCCAGGTTCGGTTGCTGACCGCATCGGTATGGTCGCTCGGGTCCTTCTCGCTGCAGCCATCCGAACCGTAATAATCCGTGCTGGCACTAAGACTGACGCGATCCCGTTTCAATCCAGCGGTCACCGTGCCAGCCAGCAAACCGAAATTGCCGACTGCACCCTGCACGGAAACACCTTCATGTGAACGAGTAATGATCTGAATGGAACCGGCTGTCGCGCCGTCGCCAAACATGACTGAACCACTGCCTTTGGTCACTTCGATGCGTTCAATATCCGCCAGCGGAATTGCGCCGATGAGTGGTGAACTCATGTCAATGTTATTCATCCGGCGACCATCGAGCGTGAGCACGATGTTTTGATGACCATCGCCAATGCCATAGCCGCGCATATCGATCCGGGGCGTGAACTTGTTACCGAAACTGGGTTGCACTTGTACCGAACTGTGCTGCGACAAGTAGTCGTAAAGCGTGCTCGAACCCGACTGCTCGATCATGTAGCGGGTATGGACTTCCGAAGCATAAGGCGCCAGTACATCCGGCGTGGGCAGCCGCGTCGCTGTTACCAGAATTTCGTCAAGAAGGGGAATTTCCGTTGCCTGTACCGGCAGAGTGAACAAGCCGGCGATCAGCGCGGCCAATGTGTTGCGTTGCATGGTGCTACATCCCTTTTTCGTTCCCGGCGACCCCGCGGGGAAAACTCAAAACGCGGGCCGAAAAAGGGCTGTGCAAGCGCAACCAATTTGCTGATGGACGCCCTCCGCGGCCCGCGTGCTTCTTCAGGCCGGTCTCCGGGCTCGCGCATGAGGGTTTTCGCCTTCCCATCCTGTCGGACAGTGGCCGGGTGAAAAACCGTGAAGCGCTTACCGTTGCGGGGGCAGCACAGGGTTTGAGTCGGGTTTTGTCAACTCGCACCTGTTTCCCGTTTCACTCCGTGAGGAGCACCTGAAGCGGGCGCAAGTTTACCTCAACATTCAGGAGTTCACTGTCCTTATAGGTCGCCGTAAAAACCGCCGGTTTTCAGCAAGCGCAGCAGCGTCGGCAGGTCGCGTTTGGTGTTGACGGTACACAGGTAATGAAAGAACAGTTCGCGGTGATAACCGCCGGCCAGTCGGGCCTGGATCGGCTCCCATCTGGCATTGCGATTGCGCGACCAGGTTCCCGTGTCCGTACCGCTGGCGCTTCCCGGACTTCGGCCAAAGGCGTACAGCTTGCGTTCGCCGGTTTCACAACGCAGACCTTCGTAGCTGACGTTCTGCGCCCCGCTCGGAGTGCGGATGATGGCGGTATAGCGCACCACGCCGTCACCGCCGATGGACAGCGAAGCAGTATCGACGAACAGCTTGTTGCGCGTCGAGGAATCGAGTTTCACCTCGATCAGATCAGCGGGCAGCGGCGCCGGCGGCAGTTGCGACTCGATTTCCTTCCAGGTTTTCTGATTGGTCTCGAAGTCATGCTCGAAGTCGCCCCACTCGGCGTGACCGGAAGCGGTGAACATCATGAAGCAAACGAGGGCGAGGGTACGGGTCATGCGGATCTCCAGAACAGCCCGCATGATAACCGCGACACAGGTGGCCAGGAGGCTGTCGGACTCAAGACAGATCGGCTGCCAGCGCGCTGCGCACGTTGTCGGGCAAGACACAACTGATCGCACAGGCGGCATGAGCGATGCCCGCCGTCAGTGCCTCGCCGGCCTTGGCCGCCGCCACCATGGCTGGCGTCAGTTCGAAGCGCAGAAAATGCACCGAGGAAGTTTTCTCCGCCGAACTGCGATCGAGATCCTCATCGGCGATGGCAAAAACCTTGTCATGCGCCCCCACCCGCAGCCAGATCGTGTCCTCGACACCGATCAACCGCGCCAGCGCAGTCTTGCGCTCGGCTTCATCGGCATATTCCACCATGTAGGTGGCTTTCCAGTTGGCGCCATCGGGAATCAACGGGTTGTAGGCTTCCAGTTCCTCGGCGATGCCGGCGGCTTCGAAAATGCGCTCGATGCGCAGCATTTCCTGGACTTGATACTGGACAGTCAACGCATCCTCGAAATACAGCGTGTGATGCGCGTCCAGCGCCAGACGTCGGTTCTTCTTGTGTTCAATCACCCGGCGGCGGAAGTCGGGGCGGACTTCGGCGTACTGCTCCAGGCTATACAGATCGTTGCGGGTTAGCATGGGCATGTCAGATTCCGTAAGCTTTGCGCAGCAGCGTCATCGGATGTTCCGGCGCGCGGCCATCGTTGAGGATGTGGCCGATGTGATGGCCGGCCATCGCGCAATCGCTGCCGTAGTGATCAGCTTGCGCCTGCTTGACCCGGGCGACCACCGGCTTGACGATCTTCACCGCGTATTGATGGCTCTCGGCCTTCACCGCGTATGTGCCGTCGTGACCGGAACAGCGTTCGATGATGTCAACTTCAGTGCCAGGCACCAAAGCCAGCATCTCGCGCGTTTTCTGGCCGATGTTCTGCACCCGCTGGTGGCAGGCGGCGTGATACGACACCTTGCCCAGGCTGGTTTTGAAATCGGTATTCAGCTTGCCTTCCTTGTGCCGCAGCATCAGGTACTCGAACGGATCGAAGAAGGCTTTCTTGACCTTCTGCACGTCCGCATCGTCAGGAAACATCAGCGGCAGTTCCTGCTTGAACATCAGCACGCAGGACGGAATCAACGCTGTCAGATCCCAGCCTTCATCGACCAGCCTGGCGAGTTGCGGAATGTTGACTTCCTTGTTGGCGATCACTGCTTCCAGATCGCCCAGTTCCAGCTTCGGCATGCCGCAGCAGCGTTCTTTCTCGGCCAGGGTGATCGGAATGCCGTTGTGCTCGTACACCGCCGCGAAATCTTCACCTATGCCGGGTTCGTTGCGATTCATGTAACAGGTGGCGAACAGCGCGACCTTGCCCTTGGTGCGACCGGCCGACTCACCCTCGACCTTCCAGGTCTTGCGCGTCAAGCGGCTGCGCAGCGATTTGGCGTGGAATTCAGGCAGCCAGGCGTCGGCGTGGATTTCGGCCACCGATTGCATCGCCTTGCGCACCGGTTTGATCTTGTTCACCGCGTTGACCACCTGCGCCACCACCGGAATGCCGGCCAGGCTGCCGACCCTGTCGGTGCTGGTCAAAATTCGGTCGCGCATCTTGGTTTCGCCATGCCTGAACTTGTAGACCTTGGCGCGGAGCATCAGGTGCGGAAAATCCAGGTTCCATTCGTGCGGCGGCACGTAGGGACATTTGGTCATGTAACACAGGTCGCACAGATAGCAGTGATCGACGACCTTCCAGTAATCGGCTTTGGCGACGCCATCGACCTCCATCGAAGCCGATTCATCGACCAGATCGAACAGTGTCGGAAACGACTGACACAGGCTGACGCAACGACGACAGCCGTGGCAGATGTCGAACACCCGTTCCATTTCCTTGAACAAGGACGCCTCGTTGAGGAAATCGGGGTTGCGCCAATCCAGCGGGTGACGCGTGGGGGCTTCGAGGCTGCCTTCGCGAACGGCCATGGTCGACTCCGATATTGATGATCTTTGAAGAAACGTTGAATCCATCCGATTCCGTCACCCCGGCGCATGCCGGGGTCCAGTCTGTAACGGACTGGATTCCGGTGAACGCAGGAATGAAGGAGGCGGGGTTTACTGACCCAGCGTATCCAAGGCCTTCTGGAAGCGGTTGGCGTGCGAGCGCTCGGCCTTGGCCAGGGTTTCGAACCAGTCGGCGATTTCTTCGAAGCCTTCGTCGCGCGCCGATTTGGCCATGCCCGGGTACATGTCGGTGTACTCGTGGGTTTCGCCGGCAATCGCCGCTTTCAGGTTGTCACCAGTGGGGCCGATCGGCAAGCCGGTAGCCGGATCGCCGCTGGCTTCGAGGTACTCCAGGTGACCATGGGCGTGGCCGGTTTCGCCTTCGGCGGTGGAGCGGAACACAGCGGCGACATCGTTGTAGCCTTCCACGTCAGCCTTGGCCGCGAAATACAGGTAACGGCGATTGGCTTGCGATTCGCCGGCGAACGCGGCTTTCAGGTTGTCTTCGGTCTTTGAGCCTTTGAGTTGCATGGGTTGCTCCTTGTCTCATGTTGAAGTTCTGCCCCCGGCTGAAACCCGCGCCGGAGATGCGGGCTTGTTTAGACTTGATCCAAACATGTCTGCAAGTTTTAGAGTGGTGGAGTGTTCTTGTCAACCTTGCTCAGGTGTACATGGTCAGGCCAGAAAACAAAAACGGCACCCCAAAGGGTGCCGTGCAAAACAATTCAATGAATCAGTTATCAGTTGTAGGTGTATGTCACCGTATACGGAACGCTGATATTGACCGGCGTGGTAATCGCAACAGTCGCTGAAATCGTGCCGACATTGTTTGCGAAGGAGCAGGAGTTGATCGTCAATGTCCCGGCGGAACCCAGGCCGGTAAAGTTGGGATCGCTCCACAGATCGTTGCAGAACTGGAATTGATTGGCCGGAGCGGGTACCGAGCCGACCACGATATCCGGCGATGCAACACCGCCGGCGGTGACCCTGATCGTCAGGCTCGAACTGCCGCCGCCAGGCGTTGAAGATGCTGCGAACTGACCGTAGAAGCTGTTGCCATCCGCGCTCAGCACGTTGATTTCATGCAGATCACCGCCGTTGAAAATTACTTCATAGCGTGCACCGGTATCTACAAACACATAAGCACTGTAGGGTGCCTGCACAGCAAGGTTCTGGGTCGGATTGGTCAGCGTCTTGCCGGAAAATGCCAGAGAGGTCGTGCTGGCGGTAAAGCAGATTTGCTGACCGTCGCTATGCGGACCGCCCGCAGTGCTGCCGTCATAGGTCAAGCTTTCTTCAGAGCCACTGCAGGAAATCGAGCCACCGCCATTACCTATAGGCAGATCCGCGTAGGCTTCGCTCAGTGCAGCGCGGTATTGTTCGGCAAAGGTCGTGAAACCGTCGCCAAATGCGGCTTCAAGCAGCAGGGCATAGTTCGTGAATGCGATTTGCATCGCCTCCAGCACGTTGTCCAGAGGGTCGCCGGGTTCCGCGTCGAAACTGGCGGTCAGGGGGTCGATATCATCCAGCGCCGCAAGACCCAGCGCAGTGCGCAGATTGCCCAGCGCGGCATTCACCGCGCCACCGGTAATCTGCTGGAAGGCGTTGGCGTTGAGTCCGCCGAACCACACGCCTGGCGCCTGGCCGGCCAGATTGGCGACGATCAGATCGGTCAGCGGCGTAATGTTCACCGTACCCGGTTGCAGCGCGACCGAATAATAGGTTTGTCCGCCAACCAGGTTGCCGCCGCTGACTTCGACCGCGCAGGGCAGGGTCTGACCGGACAAGGTGACCCGCCAGATGCCGGCGCTGTCAGTGACATCGGACAGCGTACTGCCACCGGCGCACTTGACGTTGACGGTTCCGCCCACGATCGGCGCGCCGGTGGCAGCAGTGCCGCCCAGCGTAGAAGCAGCCGGCGTATCGTCATCGCTCAGACAGCCGGTCAACAACACGGCCAGCGATACGATGGGAAGGTATTTCCAATGCTTGCTGAACAGATTCACGTCAGACTCCTTGCGGTGGATGGATGGGATATATTGTTCTTCGGCAGACAAGGTATTGAACATCCCGCATTCGCGGGGGTGTCATGATGATGCAAAGCGTCCTAAAGTCCCTCGCCATGCAAAACAGCCGCCATCTGACCCCACCCGCCCGCCGCTTGCTGGCGATACTCGGTTTCAACCTGACAGCTTTGGCGTTGGCGATCGGGCTCGCCTTGCACCTGCCCTGGCTGGGCTTGACCTTGCAGCCGGAGGAAAACGGCGGCGTCAGCGTGCTGGCGGCCAGCGGCCCGTCGGCCGAGATTCCCGCTGGTGCGCGTCTGCTCGGCCTGCGCGCTTCAAGTGGCGGCAATACGCTGCCGGTGACGGCCGGCGATTTGCTGGAAGAGCCGGATGTGGTCGCCGATTACCTCGAAATGGACGCATTTTTCGCTCGTCAGACCACGCTTGCCGGGGCGCTGAACGCACCTCGGGTCATCATCGAGTGGCAATCCGAAGATGCATTGCGCGTGGCGACCCCGGTCGAGCCGGGTGCGCGGCCCTGGTCGGCGCTGCCGGGCGCGTTCTGGTTTCAGCTTTTTGTCGCGGTCAGCGGCTGCCTGATAGCCGGCTGGGTCTGGGCCTTGCGTCCCGGCGACTGGGGGGCGCGCATGTTCGCCATCACCGGCCTGAGTTTTCCCGTATTCGCCATGCCGGCGGCGGTTTACAGCACACGCGAGATCGCCATCGACGGCAGCCTGTTCCATGCCTTGAGCGCGCTCAATCATTTCGGCGCGCTGATGTTCGGGGCGGCGCTGGTCGGTACTTTCCTGTGCTATCCCAAACCGATGCTGCGCCCGCGTTATCTGGCCGCGCTGTTTGGGTTCTACACACTGTGGTGGTTGATCGAAGCCTTGCGGCTGGCGCCGAATCTGGATTGGGGACACCGCTTCGGGGTAATGAGCGAAATGCTGCTGGCGTTGCTGCTGGGCATCGTCCAATGGCGGCGCAGCAAGGGCGAACCGGCGAATCGCGCAGCCTTGCGCTGGTTCATGCTGTCGCTGTTGCTGGGCAGCGGCCTGTTCATTCTGAGCACCGTCGTCACGGTCAGCCTCGGCTGGCTGCCGCCGTTGCCGCAAGGCTACGCGTTCGGCTTCTTTCTGTTCATCTATATCGGCATCGGCCTGGGCCTTGGGCGCTACCGTCTGTTCGAACTGGATGTCTGGGCCTATCGCTTGCTGATCTGGCTGGGCGGCGCGTTGGCGATCGTCGGGCTGGATGCCCTGTTGATCATGGCGCTGCAATGGTCCACCACGCAGGCACTGCTGGTTTCGGTTTGGATAGTCGGCTTGCTGTATCTGCCACTGCGGCATTGGCTGTGGCAACGCTTTACCCATAGTCCGCGTCTGCAACTGCATGAACTGCTGCCGGATGTGTTGGGTATCGCGCTGCAACCTTCACCGGCCGAGCGGGAACCCTTATGGGACGGCTTGTTGCGACGGCTGTATGCCCCGCTGGAACTGGCCATGACTCATGCGGGGCCTATCAACTCGCGCATCGAAGAAGATGGCCTGGCGCTGTCGATCCCGGCTTGTGTCGGCGTTGGCCAGCGCTATCTGCGGTACCCGGATAATGGCGGGCGGCTTTTTTCCCCCGAAGACGCCACCTTCATGGACGCGCTGATCCAGTTGATGCAGCAGGCCGAAACTGGCCGCGAAGCACAACAGCGCGGCGCACTGGAAGAACGTCGGCGCATCGCCGGCGACATGCACGACGACGTCGGCGCCCGACTGCTGATGTTGATCCACCACGCGCAAACCCCGGAAATGGCGGAACTGGCGCGCGCCGCAATGAATGATCTGCGCGGCGCGCTGGCCGCCCTGGAAGCCAAACCGGTGCCGCTCATGGAAGCGCTGGCCGATTGGCGCGCCGAGGCGACCAGTCGTTGCGAGGCCGCCAACGTCGAACTGGCATGGCGAGTGCACGTCGAGCAACCCGAACGTCTGCTAGGCTCGCGGCAAAAAGTGCTGATCGAGCGCACGCTGCGTGAGAGCCTCAGCAATGCCTTGAAACATGCCGGCCCGACCTGCATCGATGTGCATATCACTCAACACGCGCAGGCTCTGGATCTCGACCTGTTGAACGACGGCCCGCCGACTGTCGTCGAAAATTGGCGGGAAGGCCGAGGTCTGCGCGGCATGCGTCAGCGCCTGGCCGAGTATGGCGGCAGTCTGGAACTGCAGGCGCGCCCCGAAGGCGGTACGCATGTATCGATCCACTTGCCCCTGCCACACGAGGTTCAACCATGAACAGTGTCTTGCTTGTAGACGATCTGCCCGAAGCCCTCGCCATACTGCAGAATGCCGTGCTCGGCGCCTTCCCTCAGGCGCACTGCGAACGAGCATCGAGCGTGGGCGAAGCCAGACTGGCGTTGTCTGCGGAGCGTTTCGACCTGGCGTTGGTCGATCTCGGCCTGCCTGATGGCAGCGGACTCGAAGTCATCACCTTCCTGAGCGAGCGGCAACCGGACTGTGCGGTAGTGGTGGCGAGCATCTACGACGATGACGAGCATCTGTTCCAGGCCTTGCAGGCCGGCGCGCAGGGTTATCTGCTGAAGGATCATCCGGTCGACTGGCTGACCCGGCAGTTGCGCGGCATCGTTGATGGGCAGCCCCCCCTGTCGCCGGCTATCGCGCGGAAATTGCTGCGCCATTTTCAGGCGCCGCCCGACGTCAACCCGATCGGTGCGATTGAACTCAGCGCCCGCGAGCGTGAGGTGCTGGGTCTGCTGGCGCAAGGCATCCGCATCGCCGATATCGCTGCAGAACTGAACATTTCGCGTCATACCGTCGGCGACCACGTCAAGAACATCTATCGCAAACTGAACATTGGCAGTCGCGCCGAAGCGGCCCTGCACGCGCGGTCGCTGGGTTTGGTCGGGAGCAATCCCGGCGCGCGTCAAACTGCCACCGTCAGTCGTCGTCGCCCCTGACCCAGGTCATTGCCACGATTTTCAGGGAATCAAGCCCCGTCAGGTGGTCGCACAGGTTTCCCGCAACCTGCCACAGGACGCCGACGATGCTTCGATCACCGAAGCAAGCATTTCGCTGAGTCACAAACTCGGCCTGGTAGTACTGGCCGAAGGCGTCGAATCACGCGAACAGGATGCGTATCTTCGCGCCCACGATTGCGACCTGATACAAGACTTCTATCTGAGCCAGCCGTTGCCGGCGGAACGCGCCATCCCGTTCATGAGCGATGCGCAAGCCGAGGACCGCCCTCTGTCGTGACCGCCACATCGCCGGCGGTAGTGAGCAACATCAATTCTTGAAGATGAAATACACCGCCCCCAGCAGACAGCAACCGGCCCACAGGTAATTCCAGGTTATCGGCTCCTTCATGTAGTACACCGCAAACGGCACGAACACCGCCAGGGTGATCACTTCCTGGATGATCTTCAGTTGTGCCAGGCTCAGCAGGGTGTATCCGATACGGTTGGCGGGCACCTGCAACAAATATTCGAACAGGGCCACGCCCCAACTGGCAAACGCCGCGATCCACCAGGGATAGGCATTCAGATGCTTGAGGTGGGCATACCACGCCACCGTCATGAACAGGTTGGACAGAACCAGCAGAACCAGCGTCTGCAGGATTGTGGTGTTGAGCAGAGCGTGCATGGCTCTAACAGGAGGGCTATTGCTCTACGCTATGAAAGTTCTTGCCTACAGAAGGTTCTGCTTTCAACGTATTGGATCTTCGGTTAATGCCTAGTTGCAGCCGGCGGAAAGTAAGCCAGCATGTCGAACTGGTTTTAACATAAATCTTCACGGCGCCTCGGATCACTAGCAAATAGTGATATCAGCGCCTTCAACTCAAGCGAACACAAATCTTTCTTTTCACGAAATGGAAAACTGGCCAACTGGACACCACATCCAGCGGCCCCAAACTTAACAAAAGCTAAAACACCAACAGGATGCCTTTCCGGGAGTTTAAGCAAAGTGTAATGCTGAAACTCGGATACATCAGATGAATCATCTGATTATCGCTATGACGTCACTGGTTTCGATGTTTCCTGGCGTTCTGGTTGTTACTGTGAGCGTACCTGATGTCTTGTCATCCGCGCATGGCGAACCACTAGCATCATTTTGAATGTTTACTGTGAATAAGGTAGCCCCGTTCGCGGGAACGGTGAATGAATTCACCCCGACAAGCACCCCGTTTGTTGTTGTAGCACTTATCGATGTTCCTGTTGGCAGCGAATTACCGTTTACATCTGCGACCGTGAGCGTTGCGGGATGAATACTTCCGGGTGCACCAGCATCACACCCACCCAAGTCTATGGTTCTTGGATTGATGATCGGTAACTGTGGCGTTGATCCGGAGAAGGTCAGCACCAAGGAACCACGGACATTTACATTATTGGCCGAGACGCTGCAACCCGAATTGCACAGCACGCCTGTAAAAGCCCCATCTCCCGTAGCATTGAAGATGCCGTCCGAATTGAAATCGACGAATATCTCGCTTGTCGCATCGCGGCTGCCCAGTTCGTTGTCATCGCGAAACGCTTCGCCGAGATCACCAAAAGGTTCTAGCAAATCGAAACGCCCATTGCCGTTCAGATCAATAAATGACTCTTCACCCACCGCATAGGCCAGTACTGTAGACCGGCCATTTGACGGACGTGGATTCTGGCTAGTCCAAGTAACGGCACATACGCCATTCTCAGTCAGGCAACCGGCTTGAATCGACCCACCCTCGGTTGTGAACACCACAGCGGTATTGTTGGGTACCGGATTACCAGCGCGATCAGCAAGCCGAGCTGTCACTTGGGTGGTTACACCATCCGTATTCCTCGCCTCCAGAAATAGCTTCTCTGCGCTGAGCGAGAAATGCGACTGGTCGGGGATCATAGTCGACACATAGAGTTGACTAGATTGGCTGGTTACCACTGGAGCTACCGTAGTTCTAGCAGTCACTCTGACAGGAGTCAGAATTGTACCCGCCACGACTTGCGTAACGACCTCGCCCAAAGCATTCGATACCGCCGAATCGGCGGTCAGATCTACGCCCCCAACGGACGTATTCAACTCAAAGTTGACCGATTGACCGCTTATGGGATTGCCGCCGCTGTCAAGCACCTGGAATTTGACATTCGAAACCTCGGTACCACCCATGCCCTGAACACTAATATTGGTCGGATCGGCGGAAACAAATCGAATGGAACTGATACTGGGGGAATTTACGACCAAGGTTGCAGTACTTGAAACACCACCCGCTAGAGAAGCAGTGACGACGTCACTCGCTCCACAACCGAGATCACGATACGAGGCCGTTGCGACACCATTGACTGTTCTCACGCTAGTGGGGATCTCCGCTTTGCTTGATGCAGCACAGGTCGATGCAAAGAAAACATCGACAGGTGTCGTGTAAGGCGTACCACCACTGTTCACGTTGACGGTAATACTGGTTGTACCGTATGCAGACAGAGGATTTATCCCGAAAGTCGGAGCACTCAAACCAAGCGCCGCAACATTGACGCTATAACCCGCATTGCTAGTTACAGTTTCAGTTCCGGCAGTCGCCGTGGCTATAACCGTCGCCGCCCCGGTATTAGTGCCTGCACTTAGTGTCAGACTAGCTATACCGGTGGCATTCGTGAGTGCGGTTCCCGATGAGGGACTGAAAACGCCGTATTCATTATCGGTTGTGAAAGTTACTACAGCGTTCTGAACAACGGATCCATTGGAATCACGCACCAAAGCAGTCAAGGTCAATGGCGATCCTGATGCCAAAGAATTACTTGGATTGCCTGTGGAAGGGTCCGTCATAGTCAGAGTCAGGCTTGCCGCCGATGTACCCCCACCCCCGCCACCTCCCGTACCCTCCCCTGCCCCGCCTCCTCCGCAGCCCGTCAGAAAACTGGAGAGTCCCAAAACCCCGGCAAGTATCAGGGCTTGAATTGTTTTCATTTCGTACATCATTGGTTCCCCATTTTTGGTGCGGCTTGTACAGCAATTCGGTTGGGTACGGCGAAACTCAGCGCTGCTTGCATTGCTTAATAGAAGTTAAAATTTAGCGAGCCGAAAGCAGATCATCCTGCAATATTCTCGGCGTCAGGAAAATCAGCATTTCCGACTTGATATCGGATTTGTTGTTGGTCTTGAACAGGTGACCGAGGAAAGGAATGTCGCCGAGGAACGGCACCTTGTCGGTGTCGTTGCGCACGGTCTGTTCGAACACGCCACCCAGTACGGCGGTTTCGCCGTTATTGACCCGAACCTGGGTCTTGACCCGGCGGACGTTGATCGCCGGACCGGCATCGGTGTTGGCACCCTGGGCATCCTTGGTGACTTCGACGTTGAGGATGATCGAGTCGTTGTTGAGCACTTGCGGGGATACCAGCAGGCACAGCAAGGCGTCCTTGAACGATGTTTGCGTACCCTGAGTGCCGCTGACGGTCTGGTAGGGAATCTGCGTGCCTTGCAGAATCACCGCCGGCCGCAGATTGGTGGTGACCACACGCGGGTTGGAGACGATCTTGCCGCGATTGTCGACTTCCAGCGCCTGCAGTTCCAGACTCAGCATCGCGGCGGCATTGGCATTGAAGATGGTGAAGCCGAGGCTGGGTGCGCCGGGCACGCCGAGATTGACGTTGGCGGTGGGTGCGTTGAGACCGAAGGCGGTGGTGGCATCGGTCACCGAACTTTCAAAGGTACCGGCGCCAAAATTGGTGCCGCCGCTCTTGCCGCTGCCCCGGAAACCCAGTCTGGCGCCCAGGTCGCGGCTGAAGGTGTCGTCCGCCAGGACGATGCGCGCTTCAATCATCACCTGCTTGGATGGCAGATCGACGCTCTTCAGCACTTCCTCGATAGCCGTATGACGTTCCAGCGTGTCGGTCACCACCAGGGTGTTGGTGGTCAGATCATGCGATACACCGCCGCGATCGGACAGGACCCGGTTGACCCTGTTGATGTTGGTTCCGGTGCCGGAGGTATTGTTGGTCTGACTGCCGCCGGAAATGACATCGGACTTGATGCCTTCCGAGCTCGGCGAACAGGTGGCGGCTTCCTGGTTGGCATTGATCGAGCGTGAATCGCCGGAGACCACGGCCAGCGCCTCATCGGCGCGAATGTAGTTGAGGCGATAGCTGCGCGTGGTCAGGGGCTCCAGGTCGGCCATGGATTTCCTGGCTTCCAGTTCCTGCTTTTCCTTGGCGGCCAGTTCGTCGCGCGGTGCAACCCAGATCACGCTGCCGCTGGAACGCTTGTCCAGGCCCTTGGCGCGCATGATGATATCGAGCGCCTGATCCCAGGGTACATCTTTCAGGCGCAGCGTGACGTTGCCGGTGACGGTGTCGCTGGCGATGATGTTGAGGCCGGTGAAGTCGGCGATGACCTGCAGCACCGAGCGGACTTCCACGTTCTGGAAGTTGAGGGTGAGTTTTTCGCCGCTGTAGCGCGGTTTATCGCCCTTGGCCAGGTTGGGATCGTCTAGCGAACGCACATCGAGCACAAATTGCGAACCGGTCTGATGCGCGGAGTAGTCCCATTTGCCTTTCGGGGTGATCAGCATGCGGACATTCTTGCCTTGTTCGTAGGTTTCGATGATCTGTGTCGGAGTGGCGAAATCGGCGACATCCAGACGCCGCTGCAATGCGGCGGGCAGGCTGGTGTTGAGGAAATCGACCTGGATGGCGCGGCCCTTGTGCTGGATGTCGATACCGACGCCAGGGTCGCTCAGGCCGATGGTGATGCGGCCCTCGCCATTGCTGCCGCGCCGGAAGTCGACGTCGCGTATGGCGTACCCGCGTTTCGTGCCGGCATCGGCGAAGCGCGCCGGCGCGCTGACCGGGGCGCCGGCAGCGGGTGCTTGCGTCGCGCCTTGCAGCACGACCAGGACCTGATTGCGATCCTTGCGCAGTTCGTGACTGGCCGGCACATTGAGGTTGAACACCACGCGGGTGCGTTCTCCGGCTTGAACCACCTGATAGTTCTTGATCGTGGCGTTGTTCAGCGATTGCAGGGCACGACCGAGGCTGTTGGTGGTGTCGGCGAAGTCGAGCACCAGGCGATGTGGATTGCTGGTGGTGAAGGAAACCGGCATGGCATCGACCGGGTCTTTCAGGACGACCTTGATGACCTGCGATTCGTTGGGGCCTTCCGCCACCGAAACAGTGTTCAGCACGTTGCCGGCAAAGCTCGGCCATGCCGCAAGCAAGGCGAGACTTGCCAATAATGCGGGCCAGACCGACACTTTGTTGAGTTGGATTTGCTTGGTTTTCATTGCGCCTACTCCTGAAGTGCCAAGGTGGCCTTCGTTTCAGTCCAGTCGCCTACGCCATCCTGGACGGTTTCCCTGAGTTCGATACTCGCTTCGGTAATGTCGATCACCAGGCCGAAATTGAGCCCCATGTAATCCCCTTTCTTGACGCGGAAAAGCGAGTTTTCCGGGGAACGCACCAGTGCGAACTGCTGCCCTTCCTTGCTGATGGTGCCGACCATGCGCAAGCCGTCAAGCGGAAACTGTTCCAATGGGCCTTTGGGGCGGCTCAGGTCGGGCTGGAATTCACCGCCGCTCTTGGTCGGCTTGAGGCTGCGCGGCTTGAACGGATCGGGTTGCTCGCCCGGATCGTAGATGAAGACTTCCTGCTGCATCACTGCCGGCAGGGATTCCAGCGGCGGTTGAGCGGTCGCGCCGGCGTTGGCCATGAATTCACGCAGATCGGAGAATTCGTCCTGGGCGCAGCCGGTAAGTACCAACAGCGCCAGCGAAGAGGCCGTCAACAATCGGGGCTGCTTCATTTTGCACCTCCGGCGGATTTCTGCCTGCGCACCGCCGCCAGCTCGTTTTCATCGAGATAGCGGTAGGTCTGCACCCGCGCCTCCATGTTCAGCAAACTTTCCTTGTCGGGGCTCAGCATGACGTCGTGCAAGGTCACGATACGCGGCATCCGGGCCAGATCGCTGACAAAGCTGCCGATATCGTGATAGCTGCCGCTGACTTTGATCGATACCGGCAAGGTGGCGTAGAAATCGGCCAGTGTTTCGCCGCCGGGACGAAACAGGTTGAACTCCAGGCCGCGGCCGACGCCAACCTGATTGATATCGGCCAGCAACGCGTCCATCTGCGAACGATCCGGCAGTTGGCGCAACATCGCGGCGAGGGATTGCTCCACTTCAACCAAACGGCGTTGATACGCTTCGTAGTGATAGACCTCGCCTTTCTTGACCGTGAAGCTGGCCCGCAAGCTTTGCTCCTCCTGGCGCGCCGCATCCAGGGCCATCTTGGCGTCAGACCACACCAGATACCAGCCGCCGGCAACGATGGCGAGAAACAGGAATGCCAGGACGATGGCGCGCACTGGCGCCGGCGCGCTGGTGATGTCTTTCAGATCCAGGTTGTTGATGTCGGCGAGGTTCATGGTTGCGCGCCCCTGTTATTGTTCTCCGGTGCTTGGTGGGCGATTTTGACGCTCAGCGAAAATTCGTAGCTGCGCACCGGCCCGACCATGGTCGATTTCACTTCGACCAGCAGCGGCTCGTCAAACAGAACAGTCGCTTCCAGCGAACGCATGAATGTCGAAACCCGCGCGCTGGATTGCGCATACCCGGACAACGCCAGCGTGTCACCGGTTTGCTTGACGTTCTTGAGATACAGACCTTCCGGGATCTGACGCATCAATTCATCGAACATCAACACCGCTTCGCCGCGATTGTTCTGCAATGATTCAACGACTTTCTTGCGTTCGAGAAGATCGTTGGTTTTCTCTTTGAGAGTGGCGATTTCGGCGATCTGCACATCCAGTTTGGCGATCTCTTCCTTGAGGAAGGTATTGCGCGCATCCTGGTTGGATTTGGCATTGGCCAGAAAGGCCTGGCCACCGGCGACCACCGCCAGACCAAGCCCGACGACGATGGCGGCGAGTATCGCGAACCAGCGTTGCTGGCGCGCTTTGCGGAGCTGGCGGTGCGGGAGAAGGTTGATGCGAATTGGCGTCATTCTGGATCAAACCTGCGCAGAGCAAGGCCGCACGCGACAAACAAGGCAGGCGCCTCGGAAGCCAGTTGGCGCGGCTTTACGTGGCTGGAAACCGCCATCTTGGCGAACGGATTGGCGATCAGTGTGCTGGTCTGCATGCGGCTATGCACCACATCGTCCAGCCCCGGGATGGCGGCACAACCGCCGGCGAGCAGGATATGGTCGACACTGTGAAACGAGGTCGCCGAGAAGAACAATTGCAGGGCGCGGCCAATTTCCTGCGCCACGGAGTCAAGAAAGGGTTGCAGCACTTCCGATTCGTAACTGTCGGGCAACAATCCCTTGCGCTTGGCATCTTCCGCCTCTTCCGAGGGCAGGTCGAAACGCCGGCTGATTTCATTGGTCAAGGCGCTGCCGCCGAGTGCATGCTCGCGTTGATAAACAGTCTGGTTGTCGTGCAGGACATTGACATGGGTGGTGTGGGCGCCGATGTCGATCACGGCGATGGTCTGCCCCTTGCCGTTATCCGGCAGTTGAAAGGCCATCTGCTCGTATGCGGTCAGGGTCGCGAAGGCATCGACATCCATGACCACGACCTTGAGCCCCACCGTCTCGGCAAGCGCAACCCGTTCCTCGACGCGTTCGCGCCGAGCAAGGACCAGCAAGGCATCGTTTTCATTCGGATTCTTGACGCTGGGACCAAGGATTTGATAGTCGAGGCTGATATCGCCGAGCGGGAAAGACGCCACCTGATTCGCCTCGGCGGTGACCTGCGTTTCGATTTCCGCTTCGGTCGCGGTGTTCGGCAACATGATTTTCTTGGTGATCACCGACGATGCCGGCAGCGCCATCGCCACATCGCGGGTGCGCGTGTCGAGGGCTTTCCACGCCTCACGCATGGCGGCCTCGACGATCTCGGTCTTGGTGATCGCGCCGTCCTGCACAGCGTCTCGCGGCAATGGCGTAATGGCATATCGCTCCACCCGCCGCATGCCATTGCCGCTATCGGCCAGCTCAAGCATTTTCACCGCCGATGAGCTAACATCGACGCCGATCAGTGGTCGTGACCCCGGGCCAAAAAAAGCAAGTTTCAACCGAATTCCCCTTCACAGACACCCGCTTCAGGCGCTTATTTAATAATCTACGTTAAATCGTAGCAACAACTTGTTAATCTTTACAAGGTTTTTCCATTTATCTTCTACCTTGCCTTGGGGCTCATCCTTGGTTTTACTCCTGGATAGACTTTATTCCCTTGGTTTCGCTGCGAGCCCGAAATGACCCGTTGGTGGCAAATTATGCTGGCTGTTACTGCCGGCCTCGCGGTGGCAGCAAGCGCAATCGTCGCTCTGGCCGCCGCGATCATCTACCCGAATCTTCCCAGCCTTGAAACCCTCACCGATTATCGCCCCAAACAGCCGTTGCGCATTTTTACCGAAGATGGTGCATTGATTGGAGAATTTGGTGAGGAACGCCGCGCCGTCGTACGACTCAAGGATACCCCCAAAGCGTTGACGCAAGCCATATTGGCTGCCGAAGACGAGCGTTTCTACAGCCATGGCGGAGTCGACACGCTGGGTGTGCTGCGGGCGGCGATTTCCAATCTGTCCTCGCGTGGCGTCAAGGAAGGCGCTTCGACGATCACCATGCAGGTGGCGCGGAATTTCTTTCTGACTTCGGAGAAGACTTTTACCCGGAAGATCAACGAAGCACTGCTGGCGATAAAAATCGAGCATGCCTTGAGCAAGGACGAAATTCTCGAGCTGTACATCAATCACATCTTTCTCGGCCAGCGTTCCTACGGCTTTGCCGCCGCCGCACAGATTTATTACGGCAAACCTTTAGCCAAGATCAATGTCGCCGAGGCGGCAATGCTGGCCGGCTTGCCCAAAGCGCCTTCGGCCTTCAACCCGGTGGTCAACCCGAAGCGCGCCAAGTCACGCCAGCTTTATGTCCTGGGGCGCATGAGAACGCTGGGCTATATCAACGAGGCAACCTATCAGCAAGCCAGGACTCAACGTCTGCCGATCAAGCATTCAACCCAGAGTTTCGATGTAGGCGCGCATCATCTGGCCGAACTGGTGCGTCAGCGGATGTTCGAGAAATATGGCGCGGATATTTATGTCAGCGGCATGAAGGTATTCACCACGCTGCGCCTGGATGATCAGATAGCCGCGCTCAATGGCGTGCGTCAAGGCGTCCTGGAGTTTCACCGCCGGCGCGGCTATGCCGGTCCGGAGGGCAAGCTCAAATTGCCGGCCGACGATGAGGAAGCGGACAAGGTCATCGAGACCGCCTTGCTTGATCGCGAGGAGTCGAGCGGCATGCTGCCGGCGGTCGTGCTGGGCATCAACAAATCGCGGATCAAGGTGCGCTTGCGCACTGGCGACGACATCGAACTGGCCGCCAGCGAGGCCAAATACGTGCAACGCTTTCTGTCCGACAAGATGTCGCACGACAAACGCCTGGGTCGCGGCAGCATCGTCAGAGTCGCACGTATCGAGCCGGACGCGCCCTGGCAAATCAGTTATCTGCCGCAGGTTGAAGTGGCATTCGTCGCGCTGGCGCCGTCCAGCGGCGCGGTCCGCGCGATGGTGGGCGGTTTCGATTTCAGCCGCAATCAGTTCAATCATGTCACGCAAGCCTGGCGCCAACCGGGCTCCAGCTTCAAGCCGTTCGTTTATTCCGCCGCACTGGAACGCGGCATCACTCCGGCCAGCGTGTTCGAGGATGCACCGATCGAGATCGCCCCGGTAGAAACCGGCGGCATCAGTTGGTCGCCAAAAAACTATGATGGAACGATGGAAGGCCCTCTGACCCTGCGCAATGCACTGGCCAAGTCGAAAAACCTGGTTTCGATTCGCGTACTCAGCGCCGCAGGCATGCAATCCACGCAACAGCACATCGCCAATTTCGGCTTCGACATGTCGCGCATTCCGCCCTACATGACCATGGCGCTGGGCGCCGGCGAAGTCACTCCGCTTTCGCTGGCTGCCGGCTACGCGGTGTTCGCCAATGGCGGCAATGCGGTAACCCCCTGGCATTTGCTGCGTGTGACCGACAACGCCGGGCGAGTGCTGGAGAATTTTGCCGCGCCGCCATTGCGACCGGCCATCGACCCGCGCAATGCTTTCATCACTACCAGCCTGATGCAGGATGTGATCCGCCGGGGCACGGCGACCGCTGCGTTGAAACTGGGGCGCGCCGATCTCGCCGGCAAGACCGGCACAACCAATGATCACCATGACGCCTGGTTTGCCGGGTTCCAGGCCACGCGGGTCGCAGTAGCCTGGATGGGTTACGACAAGCCGCGTCCTCTGGGCTCGGGCGAGACCGGCGGTGGCACGGCTTTGCCGATCTGGGTGCGATACATGCGGGATGCGCTGCGCAAGACGCCGGAGATGCCATACGCCATCCCGGCAGGCGTAATCACCGCGCGCGTCAACCCGGTTAGCGGCGCGCCCGACGACACCGAACAAGGCGTCACCGACTATTTTTTCGAGGAGTATCCACCCGGCTTGCCGGTCATCTCGGAAAATGACGGCGCGCCGGGAACAACTGAAGGAACGCCGGGAACGCCGAGAACACCGGGAACACCAGGAACGCCGGCTACCCCGGCTCCGGCTCAGGATCCGGCCATTTTCTCATTCCAGAACTGACCCGTGCGTGACGCTCACCTTGCCCATAACCGCGCCCGCATCGCCGAGCTGGCGGCGCGCTTCATTGCCGAGCACGGTATCAGCGACTATGCCCAGGCCAAACGCAAGGCGGCGCGCAGCCTGGGCCTGCCCGATGGACACGGTTTACCCAGCAACGACGAAATTGATGCCGCGCTGGTTTACCGTCAGTCGCTATACGAACCAGAGGAACAGGCTGCCCTGTTGTTGGCGCTGCGCCAGCAGGCACTGGCGGTAATGCGGGTTTTCGAGCATTTCGCGCCTTGCCTGACCGGCGCCGTCGCTTCCGGCGCGGTGTCCGATCACAGCCTGATTGAACTCGATATCGCGATGGATTCAAGCAAGGATTTCGAGCAGTTTCTGATCAACCGCAACATCGAGTTCAAGGTAAGGGACAAGGGCGGTCGCATGGCTTATCTGATTTATTCCGAGCCCACCGACGTGCTGGTGCGCATCAATCCAGGGGAAGCCCATCACGGCAGTTCAGCGCCACGCAGCCGCCTCGATTTGCGACAACTGCAAAAGCTGGTGCCTGCGGCAAGCGCTGGCTCGTCAACTTCTGCAAGCTACAATCCCGAGCATTGAACCGTTGAACCTTTGAATTGCACTACGACACACCTTCACACTCCATGTCCCTGCGAATCTGAGCAACCATGATCCGATTCTTCCGTCATTACATTCCGATGAGCATGTTGCTGCTCACCGTCGTCGAGTTCCTGGTTTTCGCCTATATCAGTTCGTTCTTCGCGGACCGCTATGGCTCGCCGCAGATCATGGCGCTGGGTGAGGCCGACGCTTACAAACCCTGGATGTTCGCGGCGATTCTGACGCTGCTCAACTCGACTTTCGGACTCTACGACTGGGAATGGACCAAGGGCTTGATGAGTTTGCTGACCCGTGTGGGTGGCAGCTTCTTCGTTTCGGCAGGTTTGCTTGCCATGGGCGGCCAATTTCTGCCTCAGGTCTTCCCCTTGGGCGCCGAATACATCGGCGGCATCATCGTCGCCGGTCTCGCCTCGGTGCTGATCCGTCTGCTATTCATGGAATGGGGCAAGACTGACCTGTTCAAGAAACGCATCCTGGTGCTTGGCACCGGCAGTCGGGCAGCCAAGATCGAGAGCATGACGACGACCGGCGAAGCACAGGGTCTGTGTATCGTCGGCTATATGCCGCTGGGCAGTTCGCATCATTATGTCCCGCATGATCGCGTGCTTGATGATGGCGCGGGATCGCTGTTCGAGACCGCCACCAACCTGGGCGTCACGGAAATCGTCGTGGCGGTACGCGAACGTCGCGGGGGCGGCTTGCCGATGGCGGATCTGCTGGAATGCAAATTACGCGGCCTGAACATCATGGATCTACCGGCGTTCTTCGAACGACAGACCGGCATTCTGCCGCTCGAAGCCATCAACGCCAGCTGGATGATTTTTTCCGAGGGATTCACCCAGGGTTCGACGCGGGATGTCGTGAAGCGGTTTTTCGATCTGATGGTGAGCGGTACCTTTCTGCTGGTGGCATTGCCGATCATGCTGATCGCCGGCCTGCTGATCCGCCTGGAAAGCCGCGGGCCGGTGTTTTACACCCAGGAACGCATCGGCCAGTTCGGTCACCCGTTCACGATCTACAAATTCCGCAGCATGTTCACCGACGCCGAAAAGGATGGATTGCCGGTCTGGGCACGTCTCAAGGATGATCGGACGACGCGGGTCGGGCGCATCATTCGTCGGACCCGCATCGACGAACTGCCGCAGATACTGAATGTGTTTCTCGGCCACATGAGTTTTGTCGGGCCGCGTCCGGAGCGGCCTTACTTTGTCAATGAACTGGCGGCGCAAATTCCTTATTACCACGCCCGACACAGTGTCAAACCCGGCATTACCGGCTGGGCGCAAGTCAAGTTTCCCTATGGCGCGAGTGTCGAGGACGCCATGAACAAGCTGCAGTACGACCTTTACTACGTCAAGAACCACAGCCTGTTCCTCGACCTGATGATCCTTCTGCAAACCACTCAGGTCGTCGTGCTCGGCAAAGGGGTTCGTTAGCCCCACAGCCGGCGGACGATTACCCGGACATGCAACCCGATTCAGCCGCCGCCATTGCCGCCATCAGCTACGGCCTGGCCGCGTTGGCCTTTGCCGTCCTGGCGTTGACCTCGCGCGGCCGCGACGGACCGCCTGGCGTTCCAGGCCTGGCGGTTCCGGCTGCCGCCAGTTTTCTCTGGGCCGGCATCCTGTCGCTGCAGGCCATTTTGCGCGCCGGACAGGAGTTGGCGGCATTTGCAGAACTTGGTCGCAACCTGGTCTGGATCTGGTTTCTGTGGCGCAATCTGCGCGCCCTGCGGGAAAAAACCGAGTCGGCCGATAGCTTGGCTTTTCTAGGCCGGGGTTTGAGCGGTCTGGCGGTCTTGGCGGTTTTCAGCCACATCATCGCGCTGGTTTACCCCAACGCCAGACTGAGCTACTGGATCGGCGCGGTCTACCCGGCGCTGTTCGCCATCGCCGGCATGGTGCTGGTCGAGCAGTTCTATCGCAATTCGAGCGCTCAGGAACGCTGGGGCATCAAGCACCTGTGTCTGGCGCTGGTCGGCGTGTTCGTGTTCGACTTTTACCTGTATTCGGAAGCCATGCTGTTGGCGACCATCTCGCCAGATGGCTGGATTGCGCGCGGCGCGGTCAACGCCTTGCTGGTGCCGCTGCTCTGGATATCGTTGCGACGCCGCGCCAATACCGACATGAAGCTGGCGATTTCGCATCGCATGGCGTTCCACAGCGCGGCGTTGATGGGCTCCGGCCTGTACCTGATCATGATGGCGGCGGCAGGCTATTACATCCGTTACGCCGGCGGCGAATGGGGCGCTATCCTGCAAACGGTTTTCCTGTTCGGCGCCGCTCTGGTGCTGTTGCTGGCAGTATTTTCCAGCACGGTGCGAGCCAAGCTCAGGGTCTCCCTGGCCAAGCATTTTTTTCGCTATCGTTACGATTACCGCGAGGAGTGGCTGCGCTTCACTTCGATGTTGACCGAGGGCGAACCCGACACCCAGGTCTACGATCGCAGCCTGCAAGCCATGGCGCGCCTGGTCGATAGTCCGGCGGCGGCGCTCTGGCTTAAACAGGACGGCGGAGGCGGTCGGGCTTCATATCGCCGCGTAGCGCATTGGAATTTTTCCGAACTGGATGGCCAACTCGAAGCCGGTCACTCTTTCCCGGTATTTCTCGAATCGCGCCAATGGGTGCTCGATCTGCAGGACTGCAAGGAACAGCCTGAACTGCTCGCCGAAGCGCATTTTCCCGCCTGGTTGCTGACCTGCGAAAAGGCCTGGCTGGTGATTCCGCTGTTCTGGCATGACAATCTGTCCGGCTTCGTGGTACTCGCCCAATCCATGAGCCAGCCGGGCATGGATTGGGAAATCAACGACCTGCTGAAAACCGCCGCGCGACAGGCCGCCGCGCATCTGGCCCAGGCGCAGGCCGCCGAAGCGTTGACCGTGGCGCGACAGTTCGAATCGTTCAATCGGGCGGCGGCGTTTGTCGTGCATGACATCAAGAATCTGGTCGCCCAACTCTCGCTGTTGCTGGCCAATGCCGAGAAGCACAAACACAAACCGGAATTTCAGGAAGACATGTTGGCAACCATCGAAAGCTCGGTGGCGCGGATGAATCGCATGCTGTTGAAATTGAACGATGAACCGGAAGCCCGCGACCGCAGCACAGTCGACTTGTGCGTCATTCTGGAAGATGTCATGCAGTCCAAAAGCGCCTACAGTCTGAAGCCGCAACTGCATATCGAATCAACCGGCATGCGCGTCAAGGCAGAACGCGAAAAGCTGGTGCGGGTCATCGGGCATCTGGTGCAGAACGCCATCGAAGCCACCCCATACACAGGAAATGTGAGTGTTAAACTGAGCCGCTCCGAAAACTGGGCTGTATTGACTGTTGAAGACTCCGGGTCCGGCATGGATGCCGCCTTCATCCGCGAGAAACTGTTTCGCCCGTTCACCTCCACGAAAGGGACCGGCATGGGCATTGGCGCCTATGAATGCAAGGAATATGTGCAGGATCTGAACGGCAGCATTCAGGTCTCCAGCAAACCCGGACGCGGCACGCTGTTCACTGTGCGTCTGCCGCTCATTTCAGATCCCACGCCATGAACGACAAAACAAACGACAAAGCCCTGAAAATCCTGTTGGTCGAAGACGATGTCGGACTTCAGAAACAGATCAAGTGGAGCCTGGATGAATACGAAATCCTGATCAGTGGCGACCGCGAGTCGGCGCTGACTCAATTGCGGCGTTTCGAACCGGCGGTTGTGCTGCTCGATCTGGGTTTGCCGCCCGATCCGGACGGCGCCACGGAAGGTCTGGCGACGCTGCAACAGATCCTGCAACTCTGTCCGGCGGCGAAAATCATCGTCGTTACCGGCAATCAGGACCGTGGCAACGCGATACAGGCCATCAGCCTGGGCGCCTTCGATTTTTATCACAAGCCGTTCGAGGAACAGATACTCAAACTGGTGATTGCCCGCGCCTTCCGGGTCTACGAACTGGAACAGGAAAACCGCGCCCTGATGCAGCGTACCCGTTCCGAACCCTTGCAGGGGCTGATCACCAGCGACCCGCAAATGCTCCAGGTCTGCCGCACTATCGAAAAAGTCGCGCCCAGCGACGCCTCGGTGCTGCTGCTCGGCGAATCCGGCACCGGCAAGGAAGTGCTGGCCCGCGGTTTGCATGAACTCTCGCCGCGTTTAAAAGAACGCTTCGTCGCCATCAACTGCGCTGCGATCCCCGACAACCTGCTGGAATCGGAATTGTTCGGTTATGAAAAGGGGGCGTTCACCGGCGCTTCGAAACAAACCGTCGGCAAAATCGAGTATGCCAATCGCGGCACCCTGTTCCTCGATGAAATCGGCGACCTGCCGATGTCCTTGCAGGCCAAATTGCTGCGATTCCTGCAAGAGAGAGTCATCGAGCGACTCGGCGGTCGCGGCGAGATTCCGGTCGATGTTCGGGTCGTGGCGGCGACCCATCAAAATCTGGCCGAACAGATCAAGTCCGGACAGTTCCGCGAAGACCTGTTTTATCGGCTGTCAGAGATCTCCGTGCACATACCGCCGTTGCGCGAGCGTCAGGGTGACTGCTCGCTGCTGGCGCACGCCTTTCTCGAACGCATGGTGCAGACCCAGGGGCGTCCGTTGCGCGGCTTTTCCCCGGAAGCCTTGCAGGCCATCGAGGCACATCGCTGGCCGGGCAATGTGCGCGAGATGGAAAACACCATCAAGCGGGCCGTCATCATGTCCGACGGGCCGAAAGTGAGTGTCGGCGACCTGGGCTTGGCGCCACAGAAAGGCGGCGTCGAAAACGAGCCGCTGAATCTGCGGCAAGTGCGCGACGAAGCCGAACGCGGCGCGGTCATCAAGGCGTTGGCGCGCTGCAATGGCAGCGTCGCACAGGCCGCCGAACTGCTGGGTGTATCGCGGCCGACGCTGTACGACCTGATGAACCGCTTCGGCCTGAAGTGATCTACTGAGTCAGCAGACGCAAAGCTTCGCGGTATTTCTCGGCGGTGCGCGCCACCACTTCGTCGGGCAACGCCGGACCCGGCGCCTGCTTGTTCCAGCCTGACGCGGTCAGCCAGTCGCGCACATACTGCTTGTCGTAGCTGGGCGGATTTTCACCCACCCGATACTGGTCCAGCGGCCAGAAACGCGAAGAATCGGGGGTCAGCACTTCGTCGATCAGAGTCAGCGTGCCTTGTTGGTCCAGACCGAATTCGAACTTGGTATCGGCAATGATGATCCCGCGCGTCAAGGCGTATTCTGCCGCCGCCTTGTACAGCGCAATCGCGGCATCCCGCACTTGCGCGGCGACAGCCTTGCCCAGCAGCGCCTGGCAACGCTCGAAGTCGATGTTCTCATCGTGCTCGCCGACTGCTGCCTTGGTGGAGGGGGTAAAGAGGGGTTCCGGCAGCCGATCGGCCAACTGCATGCGATCCGGCAACGGAATACCGCACACCTGGCCGGTTTGCTTGTACTCGGCCCAGCCCGACCCGACCAGATAACCCCGCACAATCGCCTCCACCGGCAACGCCTTGAGACGCTTGACGACGACTGCGCGCCCGATAACCTGATCCCGTTCTGCGTCGCTGACCACGCTTTCCGGCGCATCACCGGTCAACTGGTTGGGCATGATGTGGGCCAGTCTGGCGAACCAGAAATCGGCGACGGCGGTCAGCACCCGGCCCTTGTCCGGAATCGGCGTTGGCAGCACCACATCGAACGCGGACAGGCGGTCGGTGGTAACAATCAGCATGCGCTGATCGTCCACGGCATAGATGTCGCGCACCTTGCCTTTGTGCAGCAAGGGCAAGGATTTGATGGATGACTCGTAAAGGCTGTTCATACGATTACCTGAAAAAGAAATAGCCGGTAGCAAGTCTCCTTGCTACCGGCCTCAGACAACAAGCTACAAAAGCTACCAGCTGCTAGTTACAAGCTCAGTTGACCTTGGGGTCCAGCTCGCCCTTGTCGTAGCGCTGTTGCATGGTTTCCAGGTTGTACACCTTGGTGATCTTGCTGGCCATGCCGGCTGCGCCGAAGGCTTCGTAACGCGCAGCGCAGATGCCGCTCATCGCCTTGGTGGCTTCCTTCAGGAACTTGCGCGGGTCGAAATTGGACTTGTTCTCGGCCAGATGCTTGCGGATCGAGCCAGTCGAAGCCATGCGCAGATCGGTATCGATGTTGACCTTGCGCACGCCGTTCTTGATGCCCTCGACGATTTCCGAAACCGGCACGCCGTAGGTCTGGCCCATGTCGCCACCGTAGCTGTTGATGATCGCCAGCCAGTCTTCCGGCACCGAGGACGAACCGTGCATGACCAGGTGCACGCTGGGAATGCGGGCGTGGATTTCCTTGACGCGGTCGATGCGCAGCACCTTGCCGGTGGGTTTCTGGGTGAACTTGTAGGCGCCGTGGCTGGTACCGATGGCGATGGCCAAGGCGTCAACGTGGGTCTTGTTGACGAAATCGGCGGCTTCATCGGGATCGGTCAGCAGTGCCGAGTGATCCAGCACGCCTTCGGCGCCGTGGCCGTCTTCTTCGCCGGCCTTGCCTGTTTCCAGCGAGCCCAGGCAGCCCAGCTCGCCTTCCACCGAGACGCCGCAGGCATGCGCCAGTTCGACGACGTGGCGAGTGGTGTCGACGTTGTATTCATAGGTCGACGGCGTCTTGCCATCGGTGCCCAGCGAACCGTCCATCATCACCGAGCTGAAGCCGGACTGGATGGAACGGAAGCAGATGCTGGGCGAAGCGCCGTGGTCCTGGTGCATGCACACCGGGATGTGCGGATATTGTTCGATCGCGGCCAGGATCAGATGACGCAGGAACGGCTCGCCGGCATAGGAACGGGCGCCGGCGGAACCTTGCAGAATCACCGGACTGTTGGTCTTGTCGGCGGCCTGCATGATGGCCTGCACTTGTTCCATGTTGTTGACGTTGAACGCCGGCAGGCCATAGCCATTTTCGGCAGCGTGGTCGAGCAGTTGACGCAGGGAAATCAGAGCCATCTGGGTATCTCCTAATGAATGGGTGTAGGAATCAAGCTTTCTTGTGTTCGCCAACGCGAACGATCTTCATGGTGTTGGTGCCACCCGGTTTGCCGATAGGCTCGCCAATGGTAAGCAGTATCAGATCCCCGTTTCGGACCGCGCCCCGACGTCTAAGTTCATCCTCGGCCTCGGACAGCAACTGGTCACGCTCGTTGGTCGAAGGACGGAAATTCACCGGGTAGACGCCGCGGAAGAGTGTGACTTTTCTACGGGTTTCGGTTTCGGGCGTCAAGGCATAGATCGGCACATGCGTGCTGATCCGCGACATCCACAACGCCGTCGAACCGGACTGGGTCATTGCGGCGATCGCCTTGATGTTGAGGTGCAGCGCGGTAAACGCCGCCGACATGGCGATTGCCTCGTCGACGCGCAGGAAACCATGGTCGAGCATGCGGTTGCCGAATGAGGCCTCCAATTCCTTTTCGGCTTCCAGACAGACCCGGTTCATCGCCGAGATGGCTTCCACCGGATACAGACCCGCTGCGGTTTCGGCGGACAGCATCACCGCGTCGGTGCCATCCAGCACGGCATTGGCGACATCGGAAACTTCCGCACGCGTCGGGATCGGGCTGGAAATCATCGACTCCATCATCTGGGTTGCGGTGATCACCACCTTGTTTTGCTCCCGGGCGGCGCGGATCATGCGTTTCTGCAATGCCGGCACAGCGGCGTCGCCGACTTCCACGCCGAGGTCGCCGCGCGCCACCATGATCGCGTCCGATGCGGCGACGATCTCCTCCAGGGCCTCGATCGCTTCGGCGCGCTCGATCTTGGCGACGATCCAGGCCCGCCCGCCCGCCGCGTGCAGCAACTCGCGCGCCAGCTCGACATCGGCCGCCGAACGCGGAAACGAGATGGCCAGATAGTCGGCCTTGATCATCGCCGCGGTCTTGATGTCTTCCATGTCCTTTTCGGTCAGCGCGGCGGCGGAAAGCCCCCCGCCCTTTCGGTTGATGCCCTTGTTGTTGGACAACACCCCGCCCTGCATGACCTTGCAGTGTATTTCGCCGCCCTGGACTTCCTCGACCCACATTTCGATGCGGCCGTCATCCAGCAGCAACGTGGCGCCGCGCGCCACATCGTGAACCAATTCCTTGTAATCCAGGCCGACGCGGTCCTGGTCGCCGAGCTCACAAGCCGCATCCAGAATGAAATGATCACCCGGCTGCAGCGTGATCTTGCCATCCTTGAATTTGCCGATGCGGATTTTCGGGCCTTGCAGATCGACCAGCACGCCAACCGCCCGACCACGGGTCTTGGCCAGCGAGCGCACCAGCTCGCAACGCTGCTGATGCTCCGCCGGCGTGCCATGCGAGAAGTTGAGGCGAACGACATCCACCCCGCTTTCGATCATCTTGTCCAGAACTTTGGGATCCGAACAGGCCGGACCCAGGGTGGCGACAATCTTGGTTCTACGTAACATCGTATTCCTCGTGAATCGTGAAGAGTGAATCGTGAAAAGTGATGAACACTCGCGCTTGCCAGCGCCCTCACGGGCAGTGAAGTTTACGTTTCACATTTCACATTTCACGTTTCACTGTTCCGCAGCCCGTTTTTCCAGAATATCCACGGCCGGCAGTACCTTGCCTTCCAGATATTCAAGGAACGCGCCACCGGCGGTGGAAATATAGGACACCTTGTCATAGATGTCGTATTTCTGGATCGCGGCGATGGTGTCGCCGCCGCCGGCCAGCGTGAACGCCTTGGTATTGGCGATGGCCATGGCAATGGCCTTGGTGCCTTCGCCAAACTGATCGAATTCGAATACGCCAACCGGGCCATTCCAGACCACGGTGCCGGCTTTCATGATGATGTCCACCAGTTCCTGGGCGGACTTGGGACCGATGTCGAAAATCATGTCGTCATCGGCGACGCTGTCTGCCGCTTTCGCGACGGCGGGTTCGTTGGCATCGAACTGCTTGCCGCAGACCACATCGACAGCAATCGGGATGGTGGCGCCACGCGCCGTCATCTTGGTGATCAGCGCCTGGGCGGTGGGCACCAGATCGTGCTCGCACAACGACTTGCCGACATTCTTGCCGGTGGCGGCCAGGAAGGTGTTGGCGATGCCGCCGCCGACCACCAGTTGCTCGCACTTCTCGGACAGCGCTTCCAGCACGGTCAATTTGGTCGACACCTTGGAGCCGCCGACAATGGCGACCATTGGCCGCGCCGGGTTGGCCAGCGCCTTGTCCAGAGCCAGCAGTTCTTCCGTAACCAGCATGCCGGCGCAGGCGGTCGGCGCATATTGCGCGATGCCGTAGGTGGAAGCTTCAGCGCGGTGTGCGGTGCCGAAGGCATCCATGACGAATACATCGCACAGCGCGGCGTATTTGCGTGCCGTAGCCTCGACGTTCTTCTTTTCACCCTTGTTGACACGGCAGTTCTCCAGCAGCACGACTTCGCCCTCGGCGACATCAAAACCGCCATCGACCCAATCCTTGATCAGGCGCACCGGCTTGCCCAGTTTGGCGGCCATCACATCGGCGACCGGCTTGAGCGAGACTTCTTCGGACCACTCGCCTTCGGTCGGACGTCCCAGATGGGAAGTGACCATAACCTTGGCGCCGGCCTTGAGGGCATGCTCGATGGTCGGCATGGACGCGGTGATACGCGCATCGGAAGTGACTTTGCCTTCCTTGACCGGCACGTTCAGATCGGCGCGAATGAAAACGCGCTTGCCCTTCAGGTCGAGGTCGGTCATACGGAGGAATTTGGCCATTTGAGTGCTCCTGTTCAGTTAAGCGGTAAGGGCTGAGAGGGCTCAGGCCTTACGACTCATCGGGGGCAGGGTTCAAGGATCAAGGTGCATGCATAACCATGCACCATGAACCATGAACCTTGTACCTGTTTTTACTTCGCGACGTGCTCGACCAGACGCAGCATGTTGCAGGTGTAGCCGTACTCGTTGTCGTACCAGGCAACGACCTTGACGAAGGTGCCGTCCAGCGCGATACCGGCTTCGGCGTCGAACGTGGAAGGAGCGCTGTTACCGACGAAATCGGTGGAAACCACTTTCTCGTCGGTGTAGCCCAGCACGCCCTTCATTTCGCCTTCAGAGGCAGCCTTCATGGCGGCGCAGATGTCGGCGTAGGCAGCTTCCTTGTTCAGTTCCACGGTCAGGTCGACCACGGAAACGTCGGAAGTCGGCACGCGGAACGCCATGCCGGTGAGCTTCTTGTTCAGCTCGGGCAGCACCTTGCCGACGGCCTTGGCGGCGCCGGTGGAAGACGGAATGATGTTTTCCAGGATACCGCGACCGCCGCGCCAGTCCTTCATCGACGGGCCGTCAACGGTCTTCTGGGTGGCGGTTGCGGCGTGCACCGTGGTCATCAGGCCGCGCTTGATGCCCCAGTTGTCGTTCAGCACCTTGGCGACAGGCGCCAGGCAGTTGGTGGTGCAGGAAGCGGCGGAAACGATGGCCTCGCCGGCGTACTTGCTGTGGTTGACGCCATAGACAAACATCGGGGTGTCGTCTTTTGCCGGAGCGGACTGGACAACCTTCTTGGCGCCGGCCTTGATGTGAGCCTGGCAGGATTCGGTGGTCAGGAAGAAGCCGGTGCAGTCGATGACGATGTCGGCGCCGATTTCATTCCACTTCAGGTTGGCCGGATCGCGCTCGGCGGTCAGACGGATGGTCTTGCCGTTGACAATCATGTTGCCGCCTTCGGTCGACACATTGCCGTTGAAACGGCCATGCACGGAGTCGTACTTCAGCATGTAAGCCAGGTAGTCGGGTTCCAGCAGATCGTTGATGCCGACCACTTCGATACCGGGGAAATCCTTGGCGATGGCACGAAAAGCCATACGACCGATACGACCAAAACCATTGATGCCTACTTTGATAGTCATAACTGCTCCTTGTTGACGATTAAGGTTTGATCCGGCAGCGGCAGACCGCCGCTACCGGATAAAAATGACGGGACGCGGGATTACAGAACGCCCTTGACCGTGGCGACGACGTTTTCCGGGGTAAAACCAAACTCCTTGAACAGTGCCGGGGCCGGTGCGGATTCGCCGAAGCGGTTCAGGCCGACCACCGCGCCATCCAGACCGACATACTTGTACCAGCCGTCGGTGACGCCGGCTTCGATCGCCACCCGCTTGATGCCGGCCGGCAATACGCCCGCCTTGTAGGCGGCATCCTGCTTGTCGAACTCGTTGGTCGAAGGCATCGACACAACACGGGACGAAATACCCTCGGCTTTCAGCATTTCCTGCGCCTTCAGCGCCAACTCGACTTCCGAACCGGTAGCGATCATCACCACCTTGGCCGCGCCTTCGCAATCGGACAGTACATAGCCGCCCTTGCGGATATCGGCGATCTGCGCATCGGAACGCTTGACGAACGGCAGGTTCTGACGCGACAGGATGTGACAGCTCGGACCATCCTTCTTCTCGACGCTGGCCGCCCAGGCAACCAGAGTCTCGGTGGTGTCGCACGGACGCCAGACGGTCATGTTGGGGATCATGCGCAGCGTCGCGGTCTGCTCGACCGGCTGGTGAGTCGGACCGTCTTCGCCAAGACCGATGGAGTCATGGGTGAAGACGTAAACCACACGTTGCTTCATCAGCGCCGACATGCGCAAGGCATTGCGCATGTATTCCGAGAACATCAGGAAAGTGCCGCCGAACGGGAACAGGCCACCATGCAGCGCCATGCCGTTCATGATGTGCGCCATGCCGAATTCGCGCACGCCGTAGGAAATGTAGTTGCCACCCGGGTTGCGATGCAGCGTGTGGCAGCCCGGCCAGTTGGTCAGGTTGGAGCCGGTCAGGTCGGCGGAACCGCCGACGCGCTCGGGCAGTGTCGAAACCAGACGCTCAATGGCCAGTTGCGAAGCCTTGCGGGTGGCGACCGTCTCGGCCTTTTCCAGCGTCGTGGCCAGTGCGGCCTGCACGCGACCAGCCCAGTCGGCCGGCAGATCGCCATTCATGCGGCGGGTGAATTCGGCGGCCAGTTCGGGGAACTGCGCGGTGTATTCAGCGAACTTGTTGTTCCACAGTTTTTCCAGGCCTTCGCCCTTGGTCCTGGCATTCCAGCCGTCATAGACATCCTGCGGAATCACGAACGGCTCGTGCTTCCAGCCCAGGTGCTCGCGGGTGGCGGCGACTTCGGCGGCACCCAATGCGGCGCCGTGCACGTCATGCGTACCTTCCTTGTTGGGCGAGCCCTTGCCGATGATGGTCTTGCAACAGATCAACGTCGGCTTGTCGGCCGATTGCTTGGCTTTCTGGATCGCCGCTTCGAGCGCCACGGCGTCATGACCATCAACGCCGGCGATGACGTTCCAGCCATAGGCTTCGAAGCGTTTCGGGGTGTCGTCGGTGAACCAGCCGTCGGTATGACCGTCAATGGAAATGCCGTTGTCGTCCCAGAACGCGATCAGCTTGTTCAGATGCCAGGTACCGGCCAGCGCGCAGGCTTCGTGCGAGATGCCTTCCATCATGCAGCCATCACCCATGAACACATAGGTGTGGTGGTTGACGATATCGAGGCCGGGCTTGTTGAACTCGTGCGCCATCAGCTTTTCGGCCAACGCGAAACCGACGGCATTGGTGATGCCCTGGCCGAGCGGGCCGGTGGTGGTTTCGACGCCGGCGGTGTAACCGTATTCCGGGTGACCCGGGGTGCGCGAATGCAGTTGACGGAAATTCTTCAGATCATCGGTGGTGACGTCATAGCCAGTCAGGTGGAGCAGCGCGTAGATCAACATCGAGCCGTGGCCGTTGGACAGGATGAAACGGTCGCGATCCGGCCATTTCGGGTTGGCCGGGTTGTGGCGCAGGTGATGATTCCACAGCACTTCAGAGATTTCCGCCATGCCCATCGGGGCGCCCGGGTGACCGGACTTGGCTTTCTCGACAGCATCCATAGCCAGTGCACGGATGGCGTTTGCGAGGTCGTTACGTGTTGCCATGTCTTTGTTTCCTCAAAGAAAAAACCGAAATCTAGGCCCAGTCGGGCGGAAAGCTACGATTATCCCGCAGGCAATCGGCCCTGAGCAAGCCAACCATGAGCTTGCAAGGGCATTGCGCGCTGTTGCCAATACTTGAGATAGATGCCAACCGCCTTGTTTGTCGCGGGTTGCGCAGCATTTGACAGGGTAAATTAAAATATTTTTATATTCCAGAACAAGACACTTATAGATGCCGCCAATGCTGCGCTGCGCAATGAATTACGGCCCCTAAGAGCGCATTTTTACGACTAAGTTTCATACCCCGACCCAGGTTTTCCATTGGCGCAGCAAATCCGGCGTCAACGCCGCCAGAACCGACCGACACCAGGGACTGGCGTCGGTAAATTCCGCACCGTTCAGCGCGCAGGCCGCGCCGCCGGCTTCCTTCAGGATCAGACAGCCGGCAGCGTAGTCCCACAGCTTCTGTCCACCGTGCAGATAGATATGCATGCGGCCGGCGGCGATATAACACCAGTCCAGTGTGCTGGCGCCGAGATTGCGCTGCGAACTGAACGGATGTTCGTAGGCCAGGCGGCCCGCCAGCGTGCGGTCGATACGTTTCAACTCGATGCCGGCCATGCAGCGGCTGAGTTCCTCCGGCGGTATTTTCAGCGGCAGCCGCTCGCCGTTCATGAACGCGCCCTGTCCTTCGACGGCGTAGAACGCCTCATCGGCGCTGGGGTCGTAGACCACGCCCAGCACGCTTTTGCCGTTGCGCACCAGCGCCACGGAAATGGCGAAAAACGGCAGGCCATTGACGAAGTTGCTGGTGCCGTCGATCGGATCGACACACCAGAACCCCTCGTTGCCGAGCGCCCAGACAGCCTGCTGCTCGGCCTCGGTCATTTCCTCGCCCATCACCGGGTAGGGTGCAATCGCCTGCAAGTGCCTGAACAGGGCGACCTGCGCCGCCAGATCGGCCTCGGTCAGCAGACTGCCATCCAGCTTGCGCTGATGCGCCACCTTCAGATAACGCGGCATGACCTCCTGCCGTCCAACCGCGCGGCAAGCGGCGATCACCTGTTCAACCAGCAGATCCGGATCGGTCATCGTTCTAGCTCGACCATTTGATTGAACAGCCCATGCTCGGAATCTGATCAGCCGGGCCGCATTGCGTCTCGGCGACCTGCCGCATCGCCTCGAACAGATCGCGGCGCACACCGGCCGGCGCGGCTTCCTTGCGCGACGCATCGAGGCGACCGCGATACTGCAATTCCAGGTCGCAATTGAAACCGAAGAAGTCCGGCGTGCACACCGCGTCGTAGGCCTTGGCCACGTCCTGCGTGGCATCCAGCAGATAGGGCATCGGGAAAGCCAGTCTTTCGGACAGCAGACGCATGTTGTCGAAGCTGTCCTCAGGGTATTCGGCCGGGTCGTTGGACATGATCGCCACGGCGCCGATACCCAGCGTGCGCAATTCCGCGACATCGCGCACGATGCGGTCGATCACCGCTTTGACATAGGGGCAATGATTGCAGATGAACATCACCAGCAAGCCGTTGGAGCCGGACACATCGCGCAAGGAATAGGTCCTGCCATCGACGCCGGGCAAAGAAAAATCGACGGCGCGCCAGCCAAAATCACAGATCGGGGTTTCCATGCTTACCATGCTGCCAACTCCGGCAATACCAAAGCCGGAGATAATATCACCCCATCTCGAACACACCTCTCCATGCCCCGCTTCTACTGTGACTTGCCGCTAACCGCCGGCCGCCTGATCGAACTGCCGGCCGACACCGCCCGCCATGCGATGGGCGCGCTGCGCCTGCGCGATGGCGATGATGTAACACTGTTCAATGGCGACGGCGCGGAGTATTTCGGTGCACTGCAACTGCAGGGCAAGCATGCGATGGTGAAGCTGCGCGGGCGCGCCGAGCCCATACGCGAGTCGAACCTGCGGATCACCCTGGCGCAAGGCATATCCAGCGGTGATCGCATGGACCTCACCTTGCAGAAATCGGTGGAACTCGGGGTCAGCGCGATCCAGCCGCTGATGATGCGGCGCAGCGTGGTCAGGCTGAGCGGCGACAAAGTCGAAAAACGCCTGCGCCACTGGCGCGGCATCGTGGTTGCCGCCTGCGAGCAATGCGGCCGCAATGCCTTGCCGCCGGTGGCCGAAATCGAGGATTTCGGCACCTGGATCCGCCGCGCGGCGGCGCCCGCCGCGCGCAGCTATCTGCTCGACCCGGAAGCGCCCGCCAGCCTGCGCGATCTACCCGCGCCCGACGGCCCGATCGTGCTGCTGGCCGGCCCGGAAGGCGGCTTCGATCCGACCGAACGTCAGGCCGCAATGGCCGCCGGCTGCGTGCCGCTGCGTCTGGGGCCAAGGATACTGCGCACCGAAACCGCCGCGCTGGCGGCATTGGCCGCCATGCAGTCCGTCTGGGGCGATTTCAAATAGCTGCGAGGGCTCAAGTATTTCGGCAGCCGGCCGAAATAGCGGCACAGATCAGAGCAGCATAGGCAAGACAGGAGAGGACAATGGCAAAACTGGCGGAAACCGAAGCCGCATCGTTCGTGCAGTGGTTTCGTGCGGCCGCACCCTATATTCACGCTTTTCGCGACAAGACCTTCGTCCTCGCGTTCGGCGGGGATGCCATGTTGCGGGACGATTTCGTCGATCTTGTATACGACATCAACCTGCTCAATGCACTGGGCGTCCGGCTGGTTCTGGTGCATGGCGTGCGGCCCCAGGTCGAAGAACGTCTGGCGCAGGAAGCGCAGTACGTGCAAGGCCGCCGGGTGACCGACAGCGAAGCGCTGGAGCACGTCAAGGATGCGGTCGGCTCGGTGCGGGTGGATATCGAGAGCCTGCTTTCGGTCGGCTTGCCCAACACGCCGATGGCCGGCGCCGAAATACGCGTCGCGTCCGGCAACTACGTCACCGCGCAACCCGCTGGCGTGCTCGATGGCGTCGATCTGCAATTCACCGGCGAGGTGCGCAAGATCGCCATCGCCCCGATACGCCAGCGCCTCGCAGCCGGAGAAATCGTGCTGCTGTCGCCGCTTGGCTACTCCCCCACCGGCGAAGTGTTCAATCTGACCCTGGAAGAGGTTGCCACCCAGGCCGCCATCGCGCTGGAAGCCGACAAACTGGTGTTCATACTCGACCATGGCGACACCATCGACAGCAAGGGCCGGCGGATCAACCGGGTCACCGCTGCGCAAGTGCCGAAATTGCTGCGTGACCTGCCCGAGGGCGATATGAAGCTATATCTGCCGCACGCCGCGCTGGCCTGCAAAAAGGGGGTCGGCAAGGTGCATCTGATCGGCGCCGATGTCGATGGCGCGTTGCTGATGGAATTGTTCACCCATGCCGGGGTCGGCACCATGATTACCCGGCAATCGGTAGAAAACCTGCGTCCGGCCAGCATCGAGGATGTCGGCGGCATCGTCTCGGTAATCGAACCATTGGAAAACGAAGGCATACTGGTGCGGCGATCACGCGAGCGGCTGGAACAGGAAGTCGAACAGTTTTTCGTCGACGAACTGGATGGCCGCATCGTCGGCTGCGTGGCGCTTTATCCGTTTCCCGAAACCGGCGCGGCGGAAATGGCCTGTCTCGCGGTGGCCCGCGAATTTCGCCGCGGCGGTCGCGGCGACGCACTCCTGGCCGCCGTCGAGGAAGCCGCACTGGAACAGGGTCTGACCCAGTTGTTCGTGCTGACCACGCGCACCACGCACTGGTTCATCGAACGCGGATTCGTCCTCGGCCAGCCGGAAGATCTGCCGGCGCCGCGCAAGGAGTTGTACAACTGGCAACGACGCTCGAAAGTACTGGTCAAGACGTTGACCGCTTGATGCGCAATACCTGTCTCTTTCCCCTCGTTCGTCTTTTGGCATGCGTGCTGCTGCTGATCGCCGCCGCGACCGCGCAGGCAGCGTCTGCCTTTATTCTGGGCGTGCCGCCGATCCACAGTGCGCGCGTGCTGACCGAACGATTCGAACCGTTGCGCACCTACCTGGAAAAGCGGCTTGGACAGCCGGTACGCATCGAAAGCGGGGCGGATTTTCGCCGCTTCCACAAACGCCTGCTGAGCGGCGATTTCGATCTGGCCATCACCCCGGCACACTTTGCAAGGATCGCGCAGTTGGATGCCGGATTCCTGCCCATGGCGAAATTCGCGCCCGATCACGACGCCTTGCTGATGCACTCCGCCGAGCGTCCGTTGAACAGCGTCGCCGAGTTGCGTAGCCAACAGCTCGCCGTCATCGACCGGCTCGCCATCACCGTCTCGGCGACCCTGCAATATCTCGCGACGCAAGGTCTCGAAGCGGATCGCGACTATCGTATCGTCGAACACCGCAGCCATGCCAGCACCGCCTATTCAGTGGCGAGCGGGCTTTCTGCCGCCGCCGTGACCACCAGCCAGGGATTGAAACAAATGCCGGCTGACATACGTGACAAACTGCTGCTGCAAAAGCATATCGCCGACATTCCCGCTTTCGTATTGATGGCCAAGTCCGGCATGACGCCATCCGGCGCAAACCGGCTGAAGTCTGCCCTGCTGGCATTCCCGCGTCAGGCCGAAGGCATCGAGTTCCTGACCCGCATTGGCTACACCAAGCTGATCCCTATCGACGCGGCGGACATGAAGCGCGCCGATGTCTATCTCGACGCAACCCGCAAGGCGCTCAAGTGAAACGCCTCCTGCACGCACCATTGTGGCTGAAGCTGACACTCGCCGGCTTGTTGGTGGAAGCCCTGATGCTCGGCCTGCTGGTCATCAGCAACCTGAATCTGACTGAGCAGGAATTGATCAAGAAGACCCAGTTGCGCATCGACAGTGCGATTCCATTGCTTAACGCCGCCCTGGGCACACCCTTGATGCACCGCGACTATGGCGCCCTGATCGAAATTCTCGAGGAAGCGCGCGGCCAGAACGCCTATGTCTATCTGGCGCTGCTCGACACGGACGGGCGACGCATTGCCAGCGCCGGCCTGCAACCCGATCAACCGCTACCCGATCTGGAGCAGACCATCGGCGCGCAAGGTGACCGGGTATTCAACACCGAAACCGCGATCCATCTCTCCGGTGTCGAGTATGGCCGCCTGCGTTTAGGCATCAGCACCGAGTTTCTGGTCGAAGCGCGCAAGCGCGCCGTGCGCCAGGGGATCTACGTCGGGCTCGCCGCAGTGGTATTGACCTTTCTCACCCTTGCCCTGATCGGCTGGTGGTTGACGCGACGCCTGCAACAGCTCACCCACGCCAGCCACGCGCTGGCCGACCAGAACTTCGATGCGCTGCTGCCCGCCTCCGGCCCTGACGAAGTCGGCCAACTGGCCAACGCGTTCCGCACCATGTCGCGGCAACTCCAGTCGCGGCTGTCCGAATTGCGCGACAGCGAGCAACGCTTTTTCGCCATCGCCAACTACACCTACGACCTGGAACTCTGGATCGAACCCTGTGGCCGAGCAATCTGGGTCAATCCTTCCGTGGAGCGAATGACCGGCTATGGCCCCGACGAATGCCTGCAACTACATGGTTTTCCGTTGTGTCTGATCGCGGAAATCGACCGCATCGAGGCGGCAAGACATTTTCAGCAGGCGTTGCGCGGCGCCACCGGCGAAGGTTTCCAGTTCCGCATGATGCGCAAGAACGGCACGCAGTTCTGGGCGGCCGTGAACTGGCACCCGATCTACAGCCGAGACACCGAATTCCTCGGCATTCGCGCCAGTATCCGCGACGTTTCCGAACTCAAGTCTTCCGAAGCCAAAGCGCTGGAATATCTGGCCGGCGCCGAAACCGAACGCGCGCGGCTCAAGGCGCTGCTGTCGGCGATGAATCTGGGCATCCTGTTTGTGGGTATCGATCACCGCGTCAACTATCACAACCCGGCCTTCAACCAGATCTGGCTGTTGCCGGAAGATACCGATCTGATCGGCCAGAGCACCGACGCCCTGTTTGCGCGCAGCGCCTGCGAACTGGTGCAGCCGGAAACCTATCTCGACTACCTCGGCGAGATACTGAATCACCGCATCGATGCCGACACCCATGAAATCATCATCCGCGATGGTCGCGTGGTCACCCAGTTGAGCTACGCCGTGCGTGATCGAGAAGCCCGCTTCATCGGTCATCTGTGGATTTACGAGGACGTTACCAGCGAACGCCAGACCGCCGAGCAACTGCTCTATCTCGCCGAACGCGATTCGCTTACCGGCCTCTTCAACCGGCATCGTTTCCAGATCGAGCTGGAGCGCATGCTGGCCGAATCCGGCCGCCACGCAGCGACATCGGCGCTGCTCTATTTCGACCTCGACGAATTCAAGACCATCAACGACCATTTCGGCCATACCGCCGGCGATTCCATGCTGGTGCGCGTCGCCGGCGAAATCTCCGGTCTGACCCGGCGCAACGAAATGCTGTTCAGGCTGGGTGGCGACGAATTCGCGATCCTGCTTGGCGCCGCCGAAACGCAACAGGCCGAAGCCCTCGCCGAACGCGTGGTGCGCGCCATCGCCCAGATCCCGTTCCGCTTCGAAGGCCAGTCGCTGCACATCTCGTCCAGCCTGGGCATCGCCTACTACCCGCAGCATGCCGTCGACCAGGACCAACTGGTGGCCTGCGCCGACGCCGCCATGTATCAAGCCAAACAAGCGGGCAAGAATGCCTGGCGCAGCTACCGCGCCGATCTCGATACGACGCCGGAAATGGTCAGTCGCCTGTCCTGGAACGAACGCCTGGCCTGCGCCCTGCGCGACAACCTGTTCGAACTGCATTACCAGGGCGTCTACCATACCCAGACACGAAAACTGGTACATCTTGAAGCGCTGATCCGTCTGCGCGACGAAACCACCGGCGAGCTGATCTCTCCCGGCCTGTTCATCCCGATCGCCGAGAAGAGCAACAAGATTCTCGAAATCGACCGCTGGGTATTGCGCCAGGCCATACAACTGTTGAGCGAACGTCCGCATGCACCGCCAATTGCGGTCAACATTTCCGGCCGTTCGTTCGACGACCCGGCGTTGCCCAATTTCATCGCCGACCTGCTGCGCGAATTCCGCGCCGAGCCCGCGCGACTGCTGATCGAAATCACCGAAACCGCCGCAGTTTCCGACCTCACCGACGCGGAACGCTTCATCGAAGCCTTGAAGCAGACCGGTTGCGGCGTCTGCCTCGACGATTTCGGCGCCGGCTTCGCCTCCTTCGCCTACCTGAAACACATCCGCGTCGACACCATCAAGCTCGACGGCATGTTCATCCGAAACCTGCCCCACGATCACGAAAATCAGGTCTTCGTGCGCGGCATGGTGGAAGTTGCACGCGGCCTCGGCAAATCCACCGTCGCCGAATGCGTCGAGGATGAAGCAACGCTGAAACTGTTGTCCAGACTGGGCGTCGACAAGGCCCAGGGCTACCACCTGGATCGCCCGCAGGCGAACCACCCCGCACTCCACTCCGATCAAGAGGCGACCGTGCCATGACCCCATCCGAACAAATCCACGCCGACACCCTGGCGCGCCTGCATGAGCTCGACCGCGCCATCGCCCACCATTCGCAGTGGCTGGCGCGGCTGAATCGGCAATTGATCTGCGGCGGCACCGTCAACCCCGACGATCTGTCACAGGAGGCGCATCTGCGCTGCCAACTCGGACATTGGCTGCATGGCGCCGAACATGACCGCGCCGCACAAGACCCCAGCCATGCCGCACTGGAAGTGGCGCATCAGTCGATGCATGAAATCGCCAGTCATCTGCTGCAATCCCAGACCTCCAACCAGACCATTGCAGCCGCCGACTATGATGCCCTGGTCGCCATCGCCAGCCGGGTTCGGCAACTGTTGCGGCGCAAGGAACAGGAACTCACCGAGCATCTTGGCGCGGTCGACAAGCTCACCGGCCTGTGGAACCGCCAAGCGGTCCACCTGCGCCTGGCGGAAGAGATCGAACGCGTACAGCGCACCCGGCAACCGTGCGCGATCTGTTTCGTAGATCTGGACGACTTCGCCAAGATCAACGCCGAGCACGGGCAACGCATCGGCGACGAAATGCTCAAGGCGGTAGCGAGTTTCTTCGCCAACCACCTGCGCGGCTACGACACCTTGTTCCGACTGGGTGGCGAGGAATTCCTGCTGTGTCTGCCCAACATCGACATCGAGCAAGCCGGCGTGCTGATCAACCGTCTGCGTGAAAAACTCGCCGCCCACGCGTTCAAGACCGGCTCAGGCAAAAGCAAACTGACCGCCTCGTTCGGCGTCGTCAATCTGGAGCCCATATTCTTCGTCGACGAAAACCTGGAACGCGTCGAACGCGCCCAGCTCATCGCCAAATCGGAAGGTGGCAACCGGGTCTGCATCTGGCATGACGGCTTCGAACCGGAAGCCACTTAAAAGGGTGTCGAAAGATGTGAAATCTTTGATAAACCGTCACCCCGGCGGATGCCGGGGTGACGGCGTGTTTTACGACACCCGGTTCAGCTCCAGCGCGCCGCCGCGTGTGCATCCGACTCGCGCGCATCGACCCATTGCTCGCCCTCCGGCGTGGTTTCCTTCTTCCAGAACGGCGCACGGGTTTTCAGAAAATCCATGATGAATTCACACGCCGCGAAAGCATCGCCACGGTGACTCGACGCCACCGCAACCAGAACAATGGGATCGGTCGGATACAACGGCCCGACCCGATGAATCACGCAGGCATCCAGCACTTCCCAGCGCGTGCGCGCATCTTCGACGATCTGCGCCAGCGCCTTCTCGGTCATGCCGGGATAATGTTCCAGGGTCATCGCGCTGACCCCCTGACCGGCATTGATATCGCGCACCAGCCCCAGGAAGCTGGCCACCGCGCCGACTTTCGGATTGGCCTGATACAGGGCGGCGACTTCGGCTGCGAGATCGAAAGCCTCGCTTTGAACACAAATCTTCATCACATTTTGTCCATCAGATAACCCAGACCACGCAAGGTGCGGATGGTGACCCCGGCCGGTTCGAGTTTCTTGCGCAAGCGATGCACGTACACCTCGATCGCATTGGCGCTGACTTCCTCGCCATATCCGCACAGGGTTTCGATCAACTGGTCCTTGCTCACTACCTTGCCGAGACGCGCCAGCAGCGCCTCCAGAACGGAAATCTCGCGCAGCGACAATTCGATCGCAGTATCGCCCATGCTGGCCCGACGACCGACGGTATCGTAGGTCAGCGAACCGCAACTGATCAGCGGCATGCCGCCCTGACCGCGACGCAACAACGCACGCACCCGAGCTTCCAGTTCGACCAGCGAAAACGGCTTGGCCAGATAATCGTCGGCGCCCAGATCGAGTCCCTTGACCCGATCCTCGATGCCGTCACGCGCCGTCAGAATGATCATCGGAGTGCGGCAACCGTTGGCGCGCGCCTGACGCAGCACCTGCAAACCATCGATTTTCGGCAATCCGAGATCGAGTATCACCAGATCGAAACCGCCGCCGCGCAGCAAGCCCAGCGCCAGTTCGCCATCACCAGCCAGATCGATGGCATAGCCGGCAGCGCGCATGGCGCGCATCAGACTATCCTGCAGAATCGGGTCATCCTCGACGATCAGCACACGCACGAATAAGGACTTTCTGTAAGAGTGGCGTAAGTAGGCATGGCTAGGATAGCACTCCACTCGACGCGTACTGCGTCGTTTGGCTTCACCGACCTCCCCCGCTCGTTGCTTTGCAACGAGCACCGCCCCCCGGCATGCCGGGGGGTTTCCATTTTCGGAGCGTGAAACGCCCGCGCGGCGGCAAGCAATATTGGTCTGATTGCGCCGGGAAAATTGGCGACAATGCTAATTTGCGGCTTGATCGAACAGCCATTCGCGAGTTTTATCGATGCCTGGCCTCCAGCGTCTTCCCACTTTTCTGATCCTGACCTTGCTGGCACTGCTCCTGGCGGCCCCGCTGCTCGGCTATGCCCTGCTGCAAATCGAAGGACCGCGCGTGCGTCAGGAGGCGCTGGTCAACCTCGACTCGGTCGGGCAGCTCAAGGCAAAACAGATTGAAGCCTGGCTGCGCGAGCGTCGTGGAGATGCCGAGATGCTGATGCACCGAACCGGCCTGATCAACGATCTCGACATCTGGTTCAAACAAGGCGACCCAACCGCCGGCGCGCGCATCGCCAGTCGCGTCGCCGCCCTGCGTCAAGGCTATGGTTACCAGGTCGAACTGCTCGACGCCAGCCGCAGTCTGAACCACCTGTCGGCCGACCGGCGCGCACTCCTTGCGGCGGCGCTGGACAGTCGTCAGCCGCAGCTAGGCGAACTCTATCGCGACAACGCCGGCCAGATCTGGCTCGACCTGATCACCCCTCTGATCCACGCGGACAGCAGCAAACAGATTGGCGCAATCCTGCTGCGCAGTCCCGCCAACGCTTTCCTGTTCCCCTTCATTCAAACCTGGCCGAGCGCCAGTTCCAGCGCCGAGACCCTGCTGATCCGACGCGATGGCGACCAGGTGCTGTTCCTTAACGAGTTGCGCCACCGCCAGGGCGCTTCGCTTGCCTTGCGTCTGCCGCTGGACGACATCGATCTGCCCGCCGCGATCGCCTTGCGTAGCGGCAAGGCGCAAATTCTCGAAGGACGCGACTACCGCGACATTCCGGTGCTGGCCGCAACCCGCCCGATACAGGGCACGGACTGGATGCTGGTCGCCAAAATCGATCGCGACGAGGTCATGCAACCGCTGCATGCCCGAGTCGCCTGGGTCGGCGGCGTGACGCTGTTCTCCGGCATCGCCCTGGCGCTGGCGTTGCTGCTGCTGTGGCGTCAACAGCAGCGCGGTCACCAAATGGAACTTCTGGCCCGCACGGGTGAACTGAACCGGTTGTTGAGCATGTTTTACGACCTGCCGTTCATGGGCATGGCGATCATCAACCCGGCCAACGGCCGTTGGCTGCACGTCAACCAACGCCTGTGCGAAATGCTCGGCTACTCGCGCAAGGAAATACTGAGCGACACCACCTGGCAGCAACTGACCCATCCCGCCGACCTCGACGAAGCAACCCGGGAATACCAGCGACTGATATCGGGCAACAGCGATGGCTATCAGTTGGCCGAGCGTTTGCGGTGCAAGGACGGCAGTTACATCGATGTCGACCTGGCGGCGAAGTGCGTGCGGCATCAAGACGGCAGGCCGGAATACGTGATCAAGACGATCCGCGACATCAGCCAGCAAAAACGCAGTGAAGCCGCCCTGCGCGCCAGCGAGCAACGCTTCCAGAGCATGGCCAACGCCGCACCGGTTTTGATCTGGATCGCCGGTCCCGACCAGCTTTGCAGTTGGTTCAACCAGCAATGGCTGGACTTCACCGGACGCGCCCTGGCCGAGGAAATCGGCAATGGCTGGGCCGAGGGCGTACATCCGGACGACTTGCCGCAGTGCCTGGCGGTATACAGCGAACATTTCGCGCGCCGCGAACCGTTCGAAATGGAATACCGGTTGCGCCGCGCCGATGGCGAGTACCGCTGGATCCTCGATCGTGGCAAACCGCATTTCAGCCCCGCCGACGAATTCCTCGGCTACATCGGCTCCTGCGTCGACGTGACCGCCCGCAAACTGGCCGATGACACACGCCGCGAGAACGAAGAACGGCTGCGCCTGGCGCTCAACGCCGCCCATGCCGGCAGTTGGGATTGGCATATCCGCACTGGCCATATCGTCTGGTCGCCGGAGAACTACGCCCTGTACGGCCTCGATCCGCAATCCGGCATGCCGACCGAGGCCGACTGGCAACGCAGGGTGCACCCCGACGATCTGGCGCGTGTCATGCAGGCCATCAACGACGTACGCGACGGACGCGTAACCGAATACCGCGCCGAATTCCGAGTGTGCGGGCCGGAGTTCGGTGAACGCTGGCTGTCCGGCATGGGCCGCATCGAGCGCGGGCCGGACGGCGCGCCACAGCGCATGATCGGCATCAACCTCGACATCACCGCCCGCAAAAGCATCGAACAAGCCCTGGAAGCCGCGCGGGTGAAGGCCATTGAAGAAAGGAACCTGCTCGAAACCGTGATGCAAACCCTGCCGGTCGGCGTGGCCATCGTCGACAATCGCGGCGGCTCGGTTCACGTCAACCCCGGCTACGACCTGATCTGGCGCGGTCCGCGCCCTTCGGTTGACAGCGTCGACGATTACGCTCACTTCCTGGCATGGCGGGCCGACAGCGGCGAACCATTGCAGCCCCATGAATGGGCCTCGGCCCTGGCCTTGGAGACTGGTCAACCAGTCATCAACCAGTTGCTGCGCATCCAGCGCTTCGACGGTAGCCACGCCTACGTCCTGAACAGCGCGGCCCCGATTCGTGATAGTGCCGGCAACATCTTCGGCAGCGCCGTGGTGATCCAGGACATCACCGACATCAAGGCCGCCGAGCGCGCCCTGCGCGAAAGCGAAGAGCGCTTCCAGCTTGCGGCGGAAATCGGGCGGTCCGGCACCTGGGATTGGAACATCGCCAGCGGCGACATGATCTGGTCGCGCAGCCACTTCGAAATCCTCGGCTACCAACCAGACGAAGTCGCGCCCGGCTACCCGGCCTGGCTGGATCGCGTGCACCCCGACGACCGGCCGCAGATCGAAGCGGAGATCCCCCGCTGCATGCGCGAACACCAGGACTTCGTCGCCGTCTACCGGGTCATCTGGCCTGACCGATCACTGCACTGGATGAGCGCCCGCGGCCGCTTCGAATACACCGCGGATGGCGTTTGCCAGCGCATGCTCGGAGCGATGGCCGACGTGACCTCGATGAAACAGGCCGAACAGGCGCTGCGTGAAGCGGATCAGCGCAAAGACGAATTTCTTGCCATGCTCGCGCATGAATTGCGCAACCCGCTGGCGCCGATCCGCAATGCCGCGCATATCCTCGGACGGTTGCAAGTGAACGAACCGCGAGTAGGCTGGGCGCAGAACATCATCGAACGCCAGGTCAGCCATCTCACCCACCTGGTCGACGAATTGCTGGATGTCTCGCGCATCGCCCGCGGCAAGATCACGCTCAATAGAACCCGCATCGAACTGACCGACCTGATCAACCAGACCCGCGAAGCCATGCAGCCGGTGATGGAAGCGAAGCGGCATCAATTCAGGATCGCACTGCCCGCATCCGAGGTGATCCTGGAAGGCGACCTGATCCGCCTGATCCAGGTACTGCAAAATCTCCTCGACAATGCCGCCAAGTACACCCCTGAGGGCGGACGCATCGAATTGACCGGCCACCTGCTGGATGGCGAACTCGAACTGCGGGTGCGCGACAACGGCATGGGCATACCGGCCGAACTGCTGCCCGAAGTCTTCAAACCGTTCCAGCAGGGCGAGCGCACGCTGGATCGCTCGCAAGGCGGTCTGGGCATCGGCCTCACCCTGGTGCGTCGCTTGATCGAACTGCACGGCGGCCGGGTCACCGCGCAGAGCGCCGGGAGCGGCTGCGGCGCCAGCTTCAGCGTCTGGCTGCCGCTGGTGCAACCCGCGCCCGCCCAATCAACACCCACGCCATCCGCGCCTACCGAACAGCCCCCCGCCGGAACCCCGCCAAGCCTGCGCGTGCTGGTCATCGACGACGATCCGCTGGTCGCCGAAAGCATGGTCATTTTCCTGGAACTGGAAGGGCATCAGATTCGCAGCGCCGAAAGCGGCGAAACCGCACTGCGCCTGCTACCGACATTCGACCCTCAGGTCGTGCTGCTCGACATCGGCCTGCCCGGCCAGGATGGCTACGAAGTCGCCCGAGCAATCCGCCGCATGCCTGGCGGCGACGCGCTTGAACTGATAGCCGTAAGCGGTTACGGACATGAAGAAGCCATGCTGCGCAGCCGCCAAGCCGGGTTCGACGAGCATCTGGTCAAACCCGTGGACCCCGAACGAATCCGCCGCAAGCTGAGCGAAATCGCCACTCGATTCGCCTGAAATCGCTGCCAGTTCGATGCATCCCAAACAGGCTGCTGTCGCCCAGCACCACGCTCCGACTCTGGCCGGTTTGTCGAGCAGAAGGTGACCAAGCCGGGCTCCGACAACAATTAATGTTGAACAACTACAACGCGGCTATTGAAATCGCCTCTGGCCGCCCATACTATTAGCACTCGTTGGACTAGAGTGCTAATGACACTCTTCCGATTGACCCACCCTTGTTGAAACACAGATTTCCGTAGGAGGAAAGCAATGAAAATTCGTCCGTTGCACGATCGCGTCATCGTCAAGCGCATGGAAGAGGAACGCAAGACCGCTTCCGGCATCGTCATTCCCGACACCGCCACCGAGAAACCCGATCAGGGCGAAGTGGTCGCCGTCGGCCCCGGCAAGCGCGACGACTCCGGCAAGCTGATCGAAATGGGCCTGAAGGCTGGTGATCGCGTGATCTTCGGCAAGTATGCCGGCCAGACCGTAAAAATGGATGGGCAGGAACTGCTCGTCATGCGTGAAGAAGACATCATGGGCGTGGTCGAGGCCTGAGTTTTCAACTCCGTCTCCCCCCTTAAACAGTATTCAGGAGAATTAAGAAATGGCAGCTAAAGACGTACGTTTTGGTGATTCCGCCCGTGCCCGCATGGTCGCTGGCGTTAATGTCCTGGCCAACGCGGTCAAGGTCACCCTCGGCCCCAAGGGCCGTAATGTCGTGCTGGATCGCTCCTTCGGCGCCCCCACCGTGACCAAGGACGGCGTGTCCGTGGCCAAGGAAATCGAGCTGAAGGACAAGCTGGAAAACATGGGCGCGCAGATGGTCAAGGAAGTTGCTTCGAAGACCTCCGACATCGCCGGTGACGGCACCACCACCGCCACCGTGCTGGCTCAATCCATCGTCAACGAAGGCATGAAGTTCGTTGCCGCCGGCATGAACCCGATGGACCTGAAGCGCGGCATCGACAAGGCCGTGATCGCCATCACCGCCGAGTTGAAGAACATTTCCAAGCCCTGCACCACCAACAAGGAAATCGCCCAGGTCGGCTCCATTTCCGCCAACTCCGACTCCACCATCGGCGACATCATCGCCGGCGCCATGGACAAGGTTGGCAAGGAAGGCGTCATCACCGTTGAAGACGGCACCAGCCTGGAAAGCGAACTGGAAGTGGTCGAAGGCATGCAGTTCGATCGCGGCTACCTGTCGCCCTATTTCATCAACAACGCCGAGAAGCAAATGGCGGTGCTGGATGACCCGTTCATCCTGCTGTTCGACAAGAAAATCTCCAACATCCGTGACCTGCTGCCGGTTCTGGAGCAAGTCGCCAAGGCCGGCAAGCCGTTGCTGATCATCGCCGAAGATGTCGATGGCGAAGCGCTGGCCACCCTGGTGGTCAACAACATCCGCGGCATCCTGAAGACCTGCGCCGTCAAGGCGCCGGGCTTCGGCGACCGTCGCAAGGCGATGCTGGAAGACATGGCCATCCTGACCGGCGGCACCGTGATCGCCGAAGAAGTCGGCCTGTCCCTGGAAAAAGCCACCCTGGCTGAACTCGGCCGCGCCAAGCGCATCGAGATCGGCAAGGAAAACACCACCGTCATCGACGGCGCCGGCTCTGGCGAAGCGATCAAGAATCGCATCACCCAGATCAATCGTCAGATCGAAGAAGTCACCTCCGACTACGACAAGGAGAAGCTGCAAGAGCGCAAGGCCAAGCTGGCCGGCGGCGTTGCCGTGATCAAGGTCGGCGCCGCGACCGAAGTCGAAATGAAGGAGAAGAAGGCCCGCGTCGAAGACGCGCTGCACGCCACCCGTGCCGCCGTTGAAGAAGGCATCGTCGCCGGCGGCGGCGTCGCGCTGCTGCGTGCCCGCTCGGTCATCACCGACCTGAAGGGCAGCAACCACGACCAGGACGCCGGCATCAAGATCGTGCTGCGCGCCATCGAAGAGCCGCTGCGTCAAATCGTCAACAACTGCGGCGAAGAGTCCTCCGTGGTGGTCAACAAGGTGCTCGAAGGCAAGGGCAACTATGGCTACAACGCGGCGACCGGCGAGTATGGCGACATGATGGAAATGGGCGTGCTGGACCCCACCAAGGTGACCCGCATCGCACTGCAGAATGCCGCTTCCGTGGCGTCCCTGATGCTGACCACCGACTGCATGGTGGCCGACCTGCCGGAAGACAAGAAGGGTGGCGGCGCCCCCGACATGGGCATGGGCGGCGGCATGGGCGGCATGGGCGGCATGGACTTCTAAGTCCGGCTACTCGCATCCGACCGAGGCTTGCGTCTCGGTTTGTCGCAGAACAGAAACCCCGCTTCGGCGGGGTTTTTGCATTGCGACGCCGGCGACACGCCGGCAGATTCGATAACCCTATGCGATGCCGTTGCAGTGCGCTGGCAACGGCATCGCCGCAATACGAAGAAATGGTGACTGGACACGAGCCGTACAGGAAATGACCCTTCAATAAGCCCCACGACGATGAAGAACGAACTTATCCTTCGTCATCATGAAAGTACGCAAATTGGAGTGGATAAGTCATTCGTTTGAATTCATGTATTTCAGGTCTTCGGCCATTGCGGACTGTCAGGGTTAACACCCTATCAGGCTGGTTTTTGTGAAGCGCGGCTTTTCTGTGGTCACACCCTGAGTCAGCACTGCCACTGTCTCAGTCTATCTCCAACGATATAGACATATATATCTATATGTCTATATTGATAATATGGCATGCGTCCGCTCTGGTTTTTCACTGATTTAGAAACGCTGCCGAAATTATTCCAGTATGCACAATAAGAAAGAAAGGGTTTTTCTTGTTGGAGCAAGTGGATATCAAGTTCAATCGAATTTAGGAGCTAAAAAATGAAACTGCATTTGATTGCTTCTGCTGTACTTGCCTTCGGCATGGTCGCCACTTCCAACGCTGCTGAACCGCTCGTCGATTTTTCCCCGTTATACAAGGATGTTGTTGCCGCCAATGAAGGCATCGAAATGATTCATCCTTATATCAAATTAACTGATGTAAATCCGACCGACGGTATTCCTGAGGCATTTATCCGATTCAATGTCTACCCGGCAGCCAGCAACGTCCCGCTATTCAGCACCTCTGCTAGAAATGTTCCATTCCCGGCAATGCCCTGCACAACCCCCATCTGGGGCGAATACACTATCGGAGGCGGTAAGTTCCAGGGGGCGAATAATCTAGAACGCTCCCATATGGCAGTGACACTTATCTCGAGGTGCACGGATGCGGAAGGAGATAAAGAGAAGTACAAGACGGTTATCTATTCTGCATCCGTCAACGTACCCCCGACCGATCCCGCAGCGGCAGTCTGGATGAAAGTTTATCCGGGTAGTCTATTAGGCTTTGATGGTGCGAAGGATTTCACCGGCGACGGCTTCCCTGATCTATTAGTAAGCGTGGCAGTCGATGAGACTGTTGCAGTTCCGGGAATCAACACGGAGCCAATGAACCTGCGTTCAATTGCGCTCCAAGTCGTTGATGGTGCTGTTCTTTACGATGTCACTCGAATCTTGGCTAGGTAAGCTGATTTGGCCTACTAACCGCCCCCTGGCCAACTGGGGGCTTTTTTCAGCCTAGGTATTTCAGATTGACTGCTGAGGCCGAAAAACAGAATTTCGAACCGATTTCGCGACTGCCCGCCAACCAACTTGCAACGGTCGCTCAGCAGCGTAGCCGGATGTTATATGCACTGTATTACATCCGAAGATATTCTCATGCGCACGCTCTCCGTCCGCCTCGATGACCAAACCGATTCACTGTTACGCGCCACCTGCGCCCGCACCGGGCAAACCCAGAGCGACGCCGTGAAGGCAGGCATTGCAGCGTTGACGGCACAAGCGGAATCGCCGGCCAAGCTGGCGGAAGACCTGGGGCTGGCGGGCTGTTTCAATAGTGGTGTGGGCGACCTGGGGCGAAACCACTCTCAACGCCAGCGCGAAAAGTTGGCCGGGAAAGCCCGTCGTGGCTAAGGTACTGGCGGACACTGGCCCGCTGGTGGCTTGGCTGGACAAGGGCGATGGCGATCATGCCCGTTGCACTGCGTTCTTCGCAGGTTTCCAGGGGCAGCTCGTCACCACCTGGCTGGTGCTCACCGAGGTCTGCCTTCTGCTGCCACGCCACATCGTTGGCTGCTTCATGCGTTGGCTGCTTCATGCGTTGGGTAGCGGCGGGGGGCGTGGCGGTGCGGGAACTGTTACCCACAGCGGCTGACGACATCGCCGCCCTCATGGAGAAATACGACGACCTGCCGATGTGCCTGGCGGATGCATCGCTGGTCTGGTTGGCCGAGCAATCCGGCATCATAGAGGTCATCACGCTGGATGAAACCGATTTCGGTATCTATCGGCTGCCTGGTGGTCAACCTTTGACGAATCTTTTGATGCGGTAGCTTGAGCGCTATTGTGGCCCCCGTTTTCTAGGCAGCAGATCAAGCTGTGCTTTGTCATAAGGCACGAGCCGTGATGAGCGAAGCGAAGAAGCGGAAGCTGCATGCCCCCGGATTCCAGGCCAAGGCAGGTTTGGAAACCTTGCGCGGGGTGAAGTCGTGGATGGTCCAAGGTGACCCGCATCGCACTGCAGTAGTTTCTGCTTTGTGACGCCGGCGATCCGCGGCAGATTCGATAACGCTTTGCAATGCCGTTGCAGAGCGCTGGTAACGGCATCGTCGCAACACCAAGCAGATAAGGTCTGATTTTCAGAGCCTGGTCCAGTCGCTGAAGGCGGCGGCTTGGCCGACAGTACGGCCGTCATCGTCCGTCAGGTTCCACACCGTGGCTTTGGCGATCCTGAAGCGTTTGCCGGTGGCTGAAATGCGAATGCCAGCATAGTCTTCGATGAAGCCCTGACGCGTGACGCAAGCGAGCAGACGTTCTCTTTCTTCGCGCAGGACGGGTTCGGCGGAATGACGTGAAGGGAGTCGAACCATCTCCTGCCAGGTCATTTCGAACAATTCTTGCGCTGACCTGTTGGCGTAGAAGAACACCGGGTCCGGTGCTGTGTCATGCGCCAGCACGACGAATGGAGCATGGTAAAGACGACGCGCGAGGTCGGGCCCAATTTCGGTGTCCGGCAGGAGTTCGCGCTGCAACAGCCGCAGATGACCGAGAACAATCAGGCGAGCGTTCTCCAGTTGAAAACGATTGCGCTCATTGGGCTCTGCGCGGTCGAAATCCATGTTTGCCTGCATGCACGTTGAAAACTCGTAACTCAGCACTTTGTGAATAGTATGTTCTACAGCCATGTCCATCGTAGCAGCCTGACGGACTTTGGTCGTCGATAGCGAAAATCGACCCAGGCGGGATCGACTGCGGCATGCCAACGTTTATCGCCCAACGCCACTTCCTCGCCGCTTCCTCGCCGTTTCCAGATGCCGACAAAGCTGTTCGGCGCCGTCGAGCAGGCGTGGGGTGGCGCGTTGCATCAGGTCGGCCGGCACGAAGAACAGGTTGCCGCGCGCGGTGGCCTTCAGTTGCTTCCAGCGCCGCCAGTCGTCCAGACCGATCGGCGTGTCGTAACCCATGCCACTGGCGACGATGGCTTCCGGATCGGCGGCGAGCACGGCTTCGATGCTGACGGTGGGCGCCTTGGCCGGCAGCGCCGCGAAAATGTTGTTGCCGCCACACAGGCGTATCACATCGCTGATGATTTGCTCGCCGCCCACGGTCAGCAACGGTTGATGCCAGGCCTGATAGAACACCGGCACGGCCGGTTGCGTGGCGTATTGCTGGCGCAATTTTGCCAGCCGCTGGCGGAAGCTGGCCGCCGACGCACCCGCCGCTGTTTCGGTGCCGGCCAGTCGGCCGATGGCTTCGATGCTGGCGGGGATGTCTTCGAGTCGATCGGGTTGCGCCTGGTAGACGTTCAGCCCCAGCGATTTCAGTTTGCCGACCACGGCGTCGGCATTGCCGCTTTGCCAGGTCAGCACCAGATCGGGCTTGAGCGCGACGATGGCTTCCAGATCCGGCCGCGCATAGTCGCCGACACGGCGCACGCGCTTTGCCGCCTCCGGGTAGTCGCTGTATTCCACCGCGCCGACCAGTTTCGCGCCGGCACCGGCGGCGTAGAGGTTTTCGGTGATGTGCGGCGCCAGGCTGACGATGCGCAGCGCTGGTTGCTGCAGGCGAAGTATCGCGCCGACATCGTCGCGCACCACGATTTCAGCCTGGACGGCGGGAATGAAGGTTGTCAGCAGCAAGGCCAGGAGGGCGGAACGGGGGCGGGTCATGTGGTTTTTTGCATTGAGGAGCGGGTGTATTGTGTCTGTTGTTGCCGGTCTCGGCAGCACCGATGCGATCGCGCGCCGGTCAGCACCGCGTTCAAATAGGGGTTGTCCGAAGCCTTGCGGCTTGATTCGGGCGAACATGAAGAGGTATACCCCTTATATCCCGCACATGCCTATCATCCGCAGCACATCATGCTGACCCTGATCCTGGGTGGCGCCCGTTCCGGCAAGAGCCGCCATGCCCAACAACTGGCCGAAGCCAGCGACCTGCCGGTGACGCTGATCGCCACCGCACAGGCGCGGGATGCCGAAATGGCGGCGCGCATTGCCCGGCATCGCGCCGAGCGTCCGGCCGGCTGGCTAACCGTCGAGCAGCCGCTGCATCTGGCCGCCGCTTTGCAGCAAGCTGCCGGGGCCGAGCGCTGCGTGCTGATCGATTGCCTGACGCTGTGGTTGCTGAATCTGCTGGAAGCCGGCGAGGCGACATTCGCGGCGGAGCGCGCCGCCCTGCTGGAATGTTTGCCGAGGCTGGCCGGCGAGATCGTCATCGTCTCCAACGAAGTCGGCCTGGGCATCGTCCCGATCGGCGAATTGAGCCGACGCTTTGTCGACGAGGCCGGCTGGCTGAATCAGGACATCGCCCGGCTGTCGGATCGCGTCACCTTCATCGCCGCCGGGCTGCCGCTGGCGTTGAAGACCGTAAACGTTAACGCGCCGCCTGGCGGCTCAGGTGAAGGGAAAGCATGACCTTTTGGTGGCAACAGGCGGTTGAACCGCTCGACGTTTCGGCCGGAGACCAGGCGCGCCAACGCCAGAATACGCTGACCAAGCCGCCCGGCAGCCTCGGTCGCCTGGAGGAGATCGCCGTGGCGCTGGCCGCGATGCAGGGACGCGAGCGGCCGCATATCGCGCTGCCGGCGATCACCGTATTCGCCGGCGATCACGGCGTCGTCGCCGAAGGCGTGGCGGCGTTTCCGCAGGTGGTGACGCAGCAGATGCTGGCCAATTTCATCGCCGGCGGCGCGGCAATTTCGGTGTTGGCGCGGGCTCAGGGCGCGCGCCTGGAGGTAGTCGATGTCGGCACCCTGGGCAACGCAGTGCCGGCCGGCGTGATCGATGGCAAGGTTGGTTGCAGCACCGCGAATCTGGCGCGCGAGGCGGCAATGACCGACGAGCAACTCACGCAATGCCTCGATCAGGGCCGTCTTGCCGTGCAGCGCGCGCTGTCTGCCGGCGCGGACCTGTTCATCGGCGGCGAGATGGGCATCGGCAACACCACGCCGGCGGCGGCGCTGGGTTGCGCGTTGCTGGGTTTGCCCGGCGCCACCCTCGCCGGCCCCGGCACCGGGCTGGATGCGGCCGGGGTATCGCACAAGGCGACGGTGATTGATCGGGCGCTGGCGCTGCACCGGTCGGCGCAAGGCGATGCGCTGGCCGCGATGCGCTGCCTCGGCGGTTTCGAGATCGCCGCCCTGGCCGGCGCCTACATCACCAGCGCGCAGGCCGGTTTGCCGGTGCTGGTGGATGGCTTCATCACCACGGCGGCGGCGTTGGCGGCGTGTCGAATGAATCCGGGCGTGCGTGACTGGTTGTTGTTTGCGCATGCTTCCGCCGAGCCTGGCCACGCGTGTTTGCTGGCCGCGCTGGAGGCGCGGCCCTTGTTGCAACTCGACCTGTGCCTGGGCGAAGGCAGCGGCGCGGCGACGGCGTTGCCGTTGCTGCATCTGGCTTGTGCGCTGCATGCCGGCATGGCGACTTTTGCCGAAGCCGGCGTGCAAGCGGGAGAAATATCCGAATGATCCCCGGCGCCACCTTGGTCACTGTGGTGCGGCATGGCCAGGTTGACGGCCGACCTTTTGTCTATCGTGGCGCGCTCGATGAAGCGATGACGCAACATGGTTTGCAGCAGGTGCGTACGGTCGTGGTCGCGCAAGCGACGCCGTCCCATGACTGCATCGCGACTTCGCCCTTGCGGCGTTGTCTGCAATTTGCGCGTGCTTATGCGGCCGAGACCGGCGTGGCGTTACAGGTGATGGAGTCGATGCGCGAAATGGGTTTCGGCGAATGGGAAGGTTTGACGCCGGAACAAGCCGCGCTGCGCGACCCGGAAGCGCATGCGCTGTTTCGTGCTTCAGCGGGTGACGTCGCGCCGCCGGGCGGAGAAACCGTCGAGCAGTTGCGGACACGTGTCGCGGCGGGCTGGGACGCCTGGTTGCGCGACAGCGCGGGCGGCCATCGCCTGCTGCTGACGCACGCCGGCGTGATGCGTGCATTGCTGATGCATCTGCTGGGTTTGCCGCAGGCGCATGCCTGGCGCATCGCCCTGCCGGAAGCGGCGCACTTCCAGGTTTCTGTGCTGGCCGGCGAAGCGCCGATTCTGCTGAATCTGAATTCATGCGCGGCCTGATTCTCGCCGTTCAGTTCCTGACCCGGTTGCCGACGCCGCCGGTGCGCGACTTCCAGCCGGCAGATCTGGCGCGCGCGGCGATCTGGTTTCCGCTGGTCGGGCTGCTGATCGGCGCACTCGTCGCTGCGGCGCTATGGATCGGGGCGCAGATCGATCCCTGGCTCGGCGCATTGTTGGCCTTGCTGGCCTGGGTCTGGGTCACCGGCGCCCTGCATCTGGACGGTCTGTGCGACCTTGCCGATGCGCTGGGGGCGGCGCATGGCGATCCAGAACGTCTGCTGCGGGTGTTGGCCGATCCGCATGTCGGCGCCTTCGGCGTGGTCGCCCTGGTTCTGCAACTGCTGGCCAAGCTGGTATTGCTGATGTTGCTGGCGCGCTTCGAGCTGTTCTGGGCGGTGCTGCTGATTCCCGCCTGGGCGCGACTCGGCACCCTGGTCTGGGCGCGTCTGCCGTCGATCAAGCCCGGCCTGGGCGAGCGTTTCGCCTGGTCTTGCCCGCTCTGGGCGATCGCCTTGTGGGCGCTGACGTTGCTGCCGGCCAGCGTGCCATATCCTGCATTGCTGACCGCGCCGGTGTTGATACTGCTCTGGCGCGGCTATTTGCTGAAGCGCCTCGGCGGCATGACCGGCGATGCGCTCGGAGCCGGGGTGGAAATGCTGGAAAGTGGTTTGCTGCTAATGCTGGTGGCGTTCGGCATGGCCGTGCAAGCCGGATAAAGTCAAACATCCGGGTCAGGCATCCGGCTCGGCGCATGCCTGTTTGCGCGCGCGTTTGGACTCGTACATATTGGTATCGGCGGCGTTCAGCAGATCGTCCAGTTGGCTGCCGTCGCGCGGATAGATCGCGAAGCCGATACTGCACTTCGGCGTCAGGCAGATGCCGTTGTAATAGACCGGTTGTCCGATCTCGCGCTCGACCTTGAGGCATAAGTCGCTGCGCGAATCGGTGTCGATGCCGACGTACAACAGCGCAAATTCGTCGCCGCCGAGCCGTGCGGTTGTGTCGGACTTGCGCACCACCTGATGCAGGCGTCGCGCCACCGCCACCAGCAATGCATCGCCGGCGGCATGTCCATGCAGGTCGTTGACCTGCTTGAAGTCGTCCAGGTCGACGTACATCACGGCCAGCGAAAAATCTTCCTCGCTGGCATGTTGCATGGCTTCTTCCACCCGGCGATAGAACAGCGCCCGGTTGGCCAGACCGGTCAGGGGATCGTGGGTGGCCTGGTGCTCCAGCAGCGTACCGGCTTTTTCCAGCTCACTGAACTGGGCATAGATGATCCTGGCATCACGCCGTAATGAGCGCCGGGCACTGAAGCCGATACCGACGGCCAGCAGAATCAACACGCCGCCGAATGCCAGATGCAGTGTGATGGCTTGCTCGGTGGCCTGTTGCGCCTGTTCCAGCGCGGCGCGAATCAGATCGCGTTCATGGCGGCGCAGCGCTTCGACCACTTCGGTATATTCGAGATTGAGCGGTCGCAATTCGATCGCCAGCAGCGACTGCGCGTCGGCTTCCAAACCGCGCGCCGCAAGATCGGAAATGATTTCCTGGACGACGATGATCCGCGCCACCAGTTCGTCCTGCCGGATCAGGTTGGCTTGTTCGAAGGCGTCCAGCGGCAGCGCCTTGAGCTGGTTGCGCGCCTCGCCGACGCGATAGCCCCATCTGAGGTAAAGCTGAAAATTTTCATCGCGCTCGAACGGATCTTGCGCCAGTACCTGATAAACCAGATTGTTGTGACGATTGTAAGAAGCCTCCTGCAAATCGGTGGCCAGCTGGATCTTGCGGTTGCGCACGTCGACGATATCGCCCATGCGGGTTTTCAGCTCGGTGATCTGCCAGATCGCATGTCCTACCAGGCCGGCCATCAACGCGATGAGCACGGCGAACCCGAGCACCAGATATTGCGAGATCGAGCGGGATAGCTGTTCGCGTGGCTGCGCGGCTGACATGTGGCGAAATATCTCCAGGAGAGGTCCATGCTTCGGGTTGCCTGTAACGGCAGGGTTGAAAATAACTTGAGTTGAAAGTAGGGACTAGATAAAAGCCGGCACGCCGTCTAGCTCTTACAATGGCGCGTCGTAACTCATTCCGCCTCCGCCATGCCAGACTTTTTCGCCGTCATCCCCGCCCGTTTTGCTTCCACCCGGCTGCCCGGCAAGCCGTTGGCCGACATCCACGGCAAACCGATGGTGGTACGGGTTGCCGAACGCGCGGCGGCCAGCGGCGCGGCGGGCATCTGGGTGGCAACCGATCATGACGGCGTGGCGGCGGCCGTGAGGGCCATGGGTTTCGACGCGGTGATGACGTCGCCCGACTGCGCTTCCGGCACCGACCGCCTGGCCGAGGTGGCGGACACATTGGGTTGGGCCGATGACGCGGTGGTGGTCAACGTGCAGGGCGACGAACCGCTGATCGACCCGGCGCTGATCCGCGCCACCGCTCAGGCGCTGTTCGACCATCCCGCCGCCAGCATGGCGACGGTCAGCCACCGCATCCACGACCCGGTCGAGGCATTCAACCCGAACGTGGTGAAGGTGGTGACCGACAAGGACGGCTATGCGCTGTATTTCTCGCGCGCGCCGATCCCCTGGGCGCGCGACGACTGGACGCCTTCACCCTTCACCCATCACCCTGCACTGCCCGACGGGCTGCCGATGCAACGCCACATCGGCTTGTACGCCTACCGCGTCGGCTTTCTCAAGGCGTATCCCGCACTCAGTCGGCCGGCCATCGAAATGCATGAATCACTGGAGCAACTGCGCGCGCTCTGGCACGGCTACCGCATCATGGTGATCGAATCGGATCAGCCGATTGCGCCCGGCGTCGACACCCCGGAAGACCTGGAGAAAGTGCGCGCGTTGCTGGCTTGATATTTGGCGCCTGTCAGCAAGCCAGCCCGTGCATCCCGCACAGATGGCGCTTGGCAATGGCCAGCGCGATCCACAGCCAGAACAGCAGGAAGAACGTCAGCATCGGGATGTGCGCGTCGATGATGCAGCGCGGCGCAAGGCCGCGCACGGCGCGCACCGCCGGCCGGGTGATGGTTTCAAGTATTTTGTAGAACAGGTTGTCGTGGCGATGCTGGCCGGCCAGCAATGCCAGCACGCCGCGTCCGAGCAGCGCGAAAACGGCAATTTCGACCAGCACGCGCGCCATCTGGACCAGTATCAGATCGACGGGCATGCGGCTCCCCGCCGGTTGTCAGGCATCGTCCTCGCGCACGCCGTATTCCTCGTCCAGATCGTTCATGCGGCGAGCGTAGAACCAGATGATCAGGATGTAGATGATCAACGCGCCCTGGGCGCCCATGTAGAACGCCAACGGAAAGCCGAACAGGCTGAATTCGTTCAGATCGCGGGCGAACCAGATCACGCCGAAGGTCGCCAGGAACCAGATGCCCAGCAACGCGGCGGTCAGTCTGAGATTGCGCCGCCAATAGCCCTGCTGTTCAGGCGTCAAATCTGGCGTCATTTGCATGCCGTTCCCCTGTCATGGCTAACCAGCAAACTTGTGGATCGACAGCTTATCAATAAACCTTCCGGCCTTCACGCGCTCCCCGAGCAGCGCGACCGCAAGCCAATCTTCTGCTATGTTCGCGGCCGCGAATCGTGCATGTCCGCGTTGTTGCGGGCGCTTCGGAAAATGAAAGGCGGATAAGATGGAAACCATGATTCTTTGGCTGGCGCGGTTGATGTTTCTCGGCATCTTCCTGATGGCCGGCGGCATGTTGTATCGCGCCTGGAACATCGCGGTGCGCAAGGACATGCGCCATGTCGCCGACTGGCGCGGGCGCCGGGTAGCGAATGGCGAGCAATGGGCCGCATCGGTGCTCAGCATCAACCTGATTGCTGCCGGCGTGCTGCTGGCGATCGGCATTTCCGTCGTGGTCACCGGCCTCGCCTTCACGATCTGGACCGGATTGTCGGCGCTGGTGCTGTGGAGTTACTACTTTCTGTTGCGCGTCGTGGTGGCCCGCGCCGAGCATATCCCGAAGTCGTAGTACCCCGTCAGGACAGCCCGACGCCACACGGGCAAGAAATTCCAGCTTGTAAGTGTTTTGTAAGTGACGCATCGCTACACTCCGGCCGCTAGGGAGGTTGTTTTGATTCATCAAGGCCGCTCACCGTTCTTTCACCCAAGGAGACCCCCTCATGTCAAAAAACTCCACGTTTGATCCAAAAGCCTACTGGAGCGCAACACTCCGGTTGCTGACCATCACCATGGTCATCTGGTTCATCGTTTCTTTCGGCGCCGGCATCCTGTTCCGCGATGCGCTGGACAGCTTCAACCTTGGTGGTTATCCGCTGGGCTTCTGGTTCGCTCAACAAGGTTCCATCTTTGTCTTCGTCGGCTTGATCTTCTGGTATGCCAAGCGCATGGACAAGATCGACCGCGACCATGACGTCCACGAAGAATAAGCCCCTCTCCAGGAGATAACACTATGGATTTAACCACTCTCACCTACCTCGTTGTGGGCGCCTCGTTCGCGCTCTACATCGGCATCGCCATCTGGGCGCGCGCCGGTTCCACCAAGGAGTTCTACGTCGCCGGTGGCGGCGTTCACCCGGTTGTCAACGGCATGGCGACAGCGGCTGACTGGATGTCCGCCGCGTCCTTCATCTCGATGGCCGGCCTGATCGCCTTCCTCGGTTACGGCGGTTCCGTCTACCTGATGGGCTGGACCGGCGGCTACGTGATGCTCGCCGTGCTGCTCGCCCCGTACCTGCGCAAGTTCGGCAAGTTCACGGTGCCCGAGTTCATCGGCGACCGTTACTACTCGCAAACGGCGCGCATCGTCGCGGTCATCTGCCTGATCTTCATCTCGTTCACCTATGTCGCCGGTCAGATGCGCGGTGTCGGTATCGTGTTCTCGCGCTTCCTGGAAGTCGAGATCACCACCGGCCTGATCATCGGTATGGGCCTGGTGTTCTTCTACGCCGTGCTCGGCGGCATGAAGGGCATCACCTACACCCAGGTCGCGCAATACGTGGTGCTGATCTTCGCCTACACCATTCCGGCCGTGTTCATCTCCTTGCAGATCGCCGGCACCCCGTTCCCGCAACTGGGTCTGGGCGGCAACGTTGGTGATATATCCTTCCTGGCCAAACTCGATCAGGTGGTAACCGACCTCGGCTTTGCGGCCTACACCTCGGGCAGCAAGACGATGATCGACGTGTTCTGCATCACGCTGGCGCTGATGGCCGGTACCGCCGGTCTGCCGCACGTCATCGTGCGTTTCTTCACCGTGCCGAAAGTGCATGACGCACGGGTTTCCGCAGGCTGGGCGCTGGTGTTCATCGCCATCCTCTACACAGCAGCTCCGGCTGTTGGCGCCATGGCCCGCTACAACCTGCATGCCACGGTGAATACCGCCGTTGCCACCGGTGGTGACGTGTTTGCCCCCGAGGCGGCGATTGATGGCGAGTCGCGTCCGGACTGGATGAAGCGCTGGGAAAAAACCGGTCTGATCAAGTGGGAAGACAAGAACGGCGACGGTCGCATCCAGTATTACAACGATGCCAGCAAGAACGAGGAATTCCTCGCCAAGGCTGAAGCTGCCGGCTGGAAAGGCAACGAACTGGGCTCCGTGGTCAAGGGCGCTTATGTGGCGAAGGTCGACAACGACATCATGGTGCTGGCCAACCCGGAAATTGCCGGCTTGCCGAACTGGGTGATCGCGCTGATTGCAGCCGGTGGTATCGCCGCCGCGCTGTCCACCGCCGCCGGTCTGTTGCTGGTGATCTCGTCCTCCATCTCGCATGACCTGATGAAGGGCGTGTTCGCCAAGAACATCTCCGAGAAGACCGAGCTGATGGCCGGCCGCATCGCTGCCGCCGTGGCGGTGATGATTGCCGGCTACCTGGGCTACAACCCGCCAGGCTTCGTCGCGCAGGTGGTGGCATTCGCCTTCGGTCTCGCCTGCGCCTCGCTGTTCCCGACCATCCTGATGGGCATCTTCAGCAAGACGATGAACCGCGCCGGCGCCATTTACGGCATGCTCACCGGCCTGATCTTCACGCTGGTCTACATCGTGTACTTCAAGCGCGATATCCTGTTCGGCATGGAGAAAGTGCCTGACAGCCAGTGGTTCCTCGGCATCTCGCCGGAAGGCATCGGCGTGATCGGCATGCTCCTCAACTTCGTCGTCGCCTTCGTCGTCATGAAGATGACCGCCCCGTGCCCGGATCACATCCAGCACCTGGTGGAAGACATCCGCTACCCGCGTGGCGCGGGCGGCGCTCAGGCGCACTGATCCGGTTCTCCGGTCCGTTAAAAAACCCCGCTTCGGCGGGGTTTTTTGTTTATGCGCTCACGCAATCAGCTTGCCCGTTGCAGTTGGAGGGAAACTATCCCGTGCGGATAGGGTATCCGCGAGGACGACGATCGTCGGTCATTTTGGCTGCGTCTGCGGTATTGATTCCGCCGCCAAAATGGCAATTCTCATGCGTGGTTTCTGGTTTGCTGCTCTGATAGTTCTGACAATGTCCTTAACCAGGGCTTCCAGTGCGGGTTTCACCACATGGGGCGTGGTGCCGGTAAAAATGATGACATAGCTGAATACCCGTTCCAGGCCCTTGGCGGTGGCATCAATCCGGCACAGCGCAGCGCCGGTTTTCATGTCGTATATCGTTGCTGACAAGCTGGACTTGTGCAACGCCGACTGGGCGCCCGCAACAAGTGGAACGAAGAAACCTGTCTCATCGCCGACAGCGTAAACAAGTGGCGTTGCCAATATCAGGTAATCGATTTGAAGCTGCTGGATCAGGTTCGCACGCCGATCCGAATTCAGCAGTTCCTGCAAATGCCACCCGCCTTCCGGAAAAGCGGCATCCCGAAACAGTAATGCATCGATCGTTTCCAACCCAGGGTCCGTTGCCGCCATCTGCTTCGCCAAATATTCAAGCAGTCGTCTCGGTCCAACCGTTACCAGCATATCGGCGGATTCGGCGACTGTGTCATCGTGGGTGACTTCCGGCTTGCCCTCGACCGGCGCAGTCATCGCGCAACCGGTCAGACATGACACCCCCACTCCAAACACCAGGGCTATGGCTTTCAAGAAAAGGTTCATGGCTTTTTCGATCCCCCGATTACTTCCCCGCTCGACATATCGGCGATCCAGAAATAGAACCGATATCCCTGGCCTGTGGTTCTGTCGGCAAACAGCTTGTATGTCTGCCCCGCTTTCAGCCTGACTTCGAGCGCGCGTTCAACCTCCTTGATCATTGACGGTTCGACCATGACACTGAACCCGAAAGCCTTGCGCCATGTCAGTGCCTGCAGGCCTGGAAGCAGATGAACTTCCTGATAGTCGGTTTTGGAAACGCTGAACCCATTCACGGTAATCGATGGGATGTCGCCGAGAAGAAGGATGGCGAGTTCACTCGTGGGAAGGCGTTTGCCGGGATATAACTTGTAAATCCGCCCGTCAGCTTGTTCCGGTTCGACCAGGGACTGATAGGTTTTGTCCTCCGGAATCAACAGACAACCGGCAAGGCCCAACGCCAATCCAAGCGTCAATGTGCAACGCAACACTGACAACGCGATCCTCTGCAACAGATCAATTTGAGTGTAGCGAACCGCCCCGGAGAGTTTCATCCTGACCACCTGACAGAGTCAGACCCACTCTCAGCATAGCTATTCTGGGGCGGGTGAATGGCAAAATTGTCGCGTGGCCTGAGTTTTTTTCCAGGCCCTTGCGATCCTGTTTCAAAACGGCGATTTCATGACTGGCTTGGCTGTCCAGCGGCGTCATGTGCCTGGATTGGAAGCGGCTTGAGCCGACACATGCCAGGCTGATTGTTCTGGCGGACAGGGCTGATTGTTATCGGTGGTCGATGCGGCCGTGCAGCCAAGTTCCGGATCAGATCGGATGCGTCAACCGTCGCCGTTCGCGTTCCATGTCGCGCAGACCCTGAAAGCTGCTGGCCTGGCGTAATTCCAGTTTCTGGCGCAAGGCGAGCAGCAACTCGGCGGTGGCGACGGCATCGGCCAGGGCACTGTGACGGGCGTAATTGCCGATGCCGAAGTGCGTCATCCAGTGATCCAGCGAGCGGCAGCGGCGCGCCAGTTCGGGGTGCAGGGCGGGTGCGACGTAGGCCAGATCGGCCCAGGGGTGTTTCAGCTTGAAGCCGAGATACTGGCGAATGGCGCGGCCAATCATGGTCTGGTCGAATTCGACATGAAAGGCAACCAGCGGGTCGCGTCCAAGGTATTCCAGGAAGGTCAGCAGCGCGTCGATCGGCGGTACGCCTTCCGATTGCGCAGTGCCGCCGATGCCGTGGATCAGAATGTTTTCCTTGTTGCTCACCCTTTGTTGCAGCAAAACAATTTCCAGGCTGTCGCCGGTGGCGATTTTGCCGTTGACCACGGCAACCGCCCCGATGGCGATCAGGCGATCCTTGTTGACATTCAGGCCGCTGGTTTCAACATCGACCACGACATAGCGGCTGGCATCGATCGGCGACCTGAGGTCGACCTCGGGCAAGGCTTGCCAGCGCGCCAGCCTTTGTGCCTGGTCGTCGCTGAGTTCAGGTTTGGCGCCAAAAATCCATTTGAGCAGTTGCATGCTCAAACCTGGTAATCCAGCGCCAGCTTGGTTTGCAGCTTGCGCGCCTGGCGGAAGGCTTCGCGCAGGATGCGGCTATCGAGCGCGTTCAGGGTATCCGGATCGACCTTGTTGGTCAGCTTCTCGCCACCCTGGCATTGTTCGTGATGCAGCCTTAGCCTGAGCAACTGGATGAAGAGGAAGGCATCGCAGTAGGCATCGATATCCGATGACGTGATGCGCAGTTTTTCCCCGGCATCGCGCAGACGTTGCAGGGTATTGGTGGCGCCGACGCCGTGCGCCAGGCTGAATATGCGTGAGGCGTCGACGAATGGCGTGATGCCGTTGAGTTTCAGATCGATCAGGCCGTCGCTGGTGACGAAATCACGCACGATGCCCAGCGGTGGTTTGTTGCGCAGCGCGTTGACTGCCAACTGGTGCAGGAAGCGCGTGTTCTTGGCCGCCGTTTCGCCCAGCCATTGCCGCAGATCATCGGCCAGATGCGTGGCACCGAACAGCGGCCGGAAATCGAAGAAGATGGTGGAATGCAGCAGATTCATCGGCGCGCCGTGGTAAATCCATTTGTCGAAGGTGTCTTTCCACTCCGCCAGCGACAGACACCACTTCGGGTTGGACGCCATGACCTCGCCGTTGCACAACGGAAAGCCGCATTCGGCCAGGGCCATATTGATGCGCCTGGCGAACGGCAACATCACCGCGCGGATCGTCTCGGCGTTCTGTCCGTCGGGCACGGTAAACAGAATGCCATTGTCCTGATCGGTATTCAGGGTCTGTTCCAGGCGGCCCTCCGATCCCAGCGCCAGCCAGCAGAATTCGATCGCGGCGGCGGCCGGGTCGGCTTCCAGTTCCAGTTCGATGATGCGCGTGGTGAGCAGATCGTTGAGTGTCGAGATGATCTGGGTCAGTTGTTCCGCAGTGATGCCCTGGGCGAGCATGTTGTGCGCCAACTGGCGAATATCTTCGGCGGCGTGTTGCAGCGTGTCGAGATCAGCCGCCTTGCGGATGATGCCGCTCAACTGACGCAGGCCGACGCGTTGCAGCGTGAACAGGTCCTTTTCCGACAGCAGGCCGATCAGTTTGCCGCTTTCCGTGACCAGGATATGGCGAAAGCCATGCCTGGCCATGACCAGCGCCGCTTCATAGGCAAGCGCGTGCGGCGGCAGCGTGACCGGGTCGGGACTCATCACCGCCGAAAACGGCGTGTTCAGGTCGAGATTCGGCAAGGTGACCCGGCTCAGCACGTCGTGCAGGGTGAAGATGCCCAGTGGTCGCTGTTGCGCGTCGACCGCGACCATCGAGCCGATGCCCAGACTGTTCATGGTTTCCAGCACCTGACGCATCGGCGTCTCCGGCGCGCAGGTCACCGGTTCACGGCGCACGATGGCGGACAGCGGGCTGGTCATCGATTGTTGTTCGGATGACGATTTGGTGTACTGCGCCTGGATCACCTGCTTCGATTGTTCCAGCAGGTTGGCCAGACGACGGGTGCAGAAATCGTGGAACGCGGGACTCCGGTGCAGCAGCATCTTGAAATCGTCCACCGCCAACTCGTAGCAGAAGGTGTCGATGCCGGCCTTGTAGGTGCTGTTCACCGGTCGCTTCGATAGCAACGCGCCGAGCGGGAAACACTCGCCCTCGTGCAGTTCCAGCCAGGCGCTGTCTTCCTGGGCGCGCACCACATCCTGCTCGCCATGTATCTCGCCCTGCTTGATGATGAAAAACGTGCCGACTTCGCCGTTCTCGGGCGACAACACCGTCTCGCCCTTTGCGTAATAGCCCAGTTTCAGCCGCTCGGCCATCCAGATCAGATGTTCACGTTCCATGTTGCCGAACGGCGCAAAACGGCAGAGATGTTCGACGATGGCGAGTATCAGCGTGTTGGGAGCGGACATGGCGGGTGCGAGTGTCAAAACACTGAGCTTATGTCAAACCCGAGCCAGTTGAAACCTTGATGCAACAGAGCGGCAATCCGGCGTACCGGTCGCTCCTACGCCAGGCCATGAACTTCCGCATCCTCCGGGCAAACGTGTGCGGGTCGACCGGCTGCGGATTGTCTTGATCATCCTTTCCATCCAGGTCGTTTGTTCACGGACGACCGGGACAATTAACCTTTAATTCATATGGGTTGAATAGCATCCAGGGTTTTTAACCCCCCGGCGGTCGAATCGCGAGCCGCCGTTACGGAGTGGAATAGCATGCCGGAATTCAAGGAAAAACTCCTCGCCTTTGCCGTTGCCGCCGTTCTGACACTGGGGCTGTTTGTCATCGAAGATTTCGATGAGAACACCGACCTGGCAACCACGCCGAAGCCGACGCTGCATTTCAACCAGAAGGCCACTGTCAATACCTGCGTGCACGCGGGCGCTGCCTGTCAGTAGCAGGATGCCACCGCAAAGCAGGCGGTTGTTCAACGCATCATAGGATCGCCGATCCATCTGCCCGGATCGCCGCGCTGCCCGCCGGCACGGTAAACTTGACCCCGAACTCCATTCACAGCCCGTTCCGGGGGACGCACCGCCATGAATCCGCGCAAATCCTATCGCCTGCTGCCGCTGGTCGCCGTATTGCTGCTGAGCGGCTGCCTGCAGGATGCCGCGTCATACCAGTTCCCCGAGAAAGATCATGCCATCACGTTGATGCGCAATCAGCCCTGGTTCTGGCTGGATACCGTGAATATCGAAGTGATCGCCATCCGCCTGCCGGATTGCAACGACGGCATTTCCGTCAAGGCGGTCCCACGCGACGCCAGTCTGGTGCTGCATCAGGCGCCGGATGTCTATCCCGAGCCGATTTTCATCCTCGCTGCCGGCAAACGGCATTTCGCGATCAGCACCCTGTCCTGCCGGGTGCAGCAGTTCGAGGAGGCGCCGGCGGAACTCGGCGAGCGTGTCGGGCAGTTCCGGGAAAAGGACGGCAAATTCCGCTTTGTCGCAGACGCCGCTGCTGCGTCTGAAACAGCGAAATGAGCGCGATGCGGTATTCCGATCTGCGTGACTTCATCGCCCAGCTCGAAGCGCGCGGCGAACTCAAGCGCATCCGCGCGGCGGTCGATCCGAATCTGGAAATGACCGAGATCGGCGATCGCGTGTTGCGCGCCGGCGGTCCGGCGCTGTTGTTCGAAAACCCGAAGGGCCACTCGATCCCGGTGCTGGCCAATCTGTTCGGCACCGTCAAGCGCGTGGCGCTGGGCATGGGCGAGGAAGACCCGGCGCGGCTGCGCGAGATCGGCAAGCTGCTGGCTTTCCTGAAGGAACCGGAACCGCCGCGCGGCCTGAAGGACGCCTGGGACAAGTGGCCGGTGTTGAAGCAGGTGCTCAACATGTCGCCCTCGCTGGTGCGCTCGCCGGCCTGCCAGGAGATCGTCTGGGAAGGCAAGGATGTCGATCTTTCCCGCTTGCCGATCCAGACCTGCTGGCCGGGCGACATCGGTCCGTTGCTGACCTGGGGGCTGGTGGTGACGCAGGGACCGCAAGGATTGCCGAACTCGAAGACGCGCCAGAACCTGGGCATCTATCGGCAGCAGGTGATCGGGCCGAACAAGCTGATCATGCGCTGGCTGGCGCATCGCGGCGGCGCGCTGGATTTCCGTGAACATCAGGCGGCATTTCCCGGCCAGCCGTTTCCGATCGCGGTAGCCATCGGCGCCGATCCGGCGACCATCCTCGGAGCGGTGACGCCGGTGCCGGATTCGCTGTCGGAATACCAGTTCGCCGGTCTGCTGCGCGGCGCCAAGACCGAAGTGGCAAAGACGCTGGGCTCCAACCTGCAAGTGCCGGCAAAGGCGGAAATCGTGCTGGAAGGCGTCATCCATCCGAATGAAACCGCCCTTGAAGGGCCGTTCGGCGACCATACCGGCTATTACAACGAGCAGGAAACCTTCCCGGTGTTCACCGTCGAGCGCATCACCCTGCGCCGCGACGCGATTTACCATTCCACCTATACCGGCAAGCCGCCGGACGAGCCGGCCATCCTCGGCGTGGCGTTGAACGAAGTGTTCGTGCCGCTGCTGCAGAAGCAGTTTCCGGAAATCACCGATTTCTATCTGCCGCCGGAAGGTTGCAGCTACCGCATGGCGGTGGTCAGCATGAAGAAGCAGTATCCCGGCCACGCCAAGCGGGTGATGTTCGGCGTCTGGAGCTTCCTGCGCCAGTTCATGTACACCAAATTCATTCTGGTCACCGACGCGGACGTCAACGTGCGCGACTGGAACGACGTGATGTGGGCGCTGACCACGCGCGTCGATCCGGCGCGCGACACCTTGCTGGTGGAAAACACACCGATCGATTATCTCGACTTCGCCAGCCCGGTATCCGGCCTGGGCAGCAAGATGGGGATCGACGCGACCAACAAATGGCCGGGCGAAACGACGCGCGAATGGGGTACGCCGATCGCCATGAGCGACGCGGTCAAACGCCGCATCGATACGCTCTGGCCGGAACTGGGGCTGGATTAAAAATCATGAAGCCAGAAGATTTCGCGCATCTCATACCCTTGTCCGATCTGTCCGGCGATGCCCTGGCGCAAGCCGCCGGGCTGGCCAGGGGCGTGCTCGCCGAAACCGGGCAGGTGGTGTTCCGCAAAGGCACCACCGATCCGCGCAGCTTTTATCTGCTGTCCGGCGAAGTCACGCTCGACTCCGAGGATGGCAGCCTGCCGTTGCGCGTCAAAGCCGGCAGCGAAAGCGCCCGACATCCGTTGTCGCGCCTCAAGCCGCGCGCCTATACCTGTACCGCCGCCGCCACCAGTCGGCTGGTGATCTTCGCCGATGACGATCTCGAACATCTGGTGGCGCGTGATCAGGCCACCGCCTACGAAGTCACCGAATTCGAGGGCGACGATCCGCAATGGATGTTCGATCTGCTCAGCAATCCGGCTTTCAGCAAGGTGCCGCCGGGCAATCTGCATACCCTGTTCGGCCGCTTCGAGCCGATGCCGGTCGAAGCGGGCCAGGTCATCGTCACCCAGGGCGAACCCGGCGACTACTATTACCTGATCCGTTCCGGCGCCGCACGGGTCAGCCGCATCGCCGGCGAGAACAAGGAAATTGCGCTCGCCGAATTACAGGCTGGTCAGGGCTTCGGCGAGGAAGCGCTGATTTCCGGCGATCCGCGCAACGCCAGCGTGACCATGATCAGCGCCGGTGAGTTGATGCGGCTGCCGGCCGCCGAATTCGATGCATTGTTGCGCGAGCCGCTGGTGCATCACGTCACCCTGGCGCAGGGCGCCGAACTGATCAAGCAGGGTGCGCAATTGATCGATGTCAGGCTGGAGGCGGAATTCAAGGTGGGCAGTCTGAAGGGCAGCACCAATATCCCGCTGTATCTGCTGCGACTCAAGGCCAACAATCTGGAGCGCAAACGCGTCTACATCCTGTTCTGCCAGAGCGGCCGCCGCAGCGACGCCGCAGCGTTTCTGCTGTCGCAGCGCGGCTTCGACGCCCGGGTGCTGGCGGGTGGCCTGGATGCCTTGAGCAAGCTCGGCCAGCACAAGTAGTTTTTCCAAGTGTCAGGAATCTTGCGCTGGCCCGACCAATAAGCGGGAACGAAGCGCAAAGCGGATCGTCTGCCTGAGTACGTTACCCGCATCAGGAGCCATCATGTCAGCCATCCGCCTATTGAAAATCATTTTCCTGACCCTGGGCCTGGGTTTCCTGCTTGCCGCCTGCACCGAGCAAGAAACCGCGATCAAAACCGCCCACGCGGCCAGTCCGCCAGCCAAGGACGCCCGACTCGACAGCATCGTGCTGGGCATGGGCTGTTTCTGGGGCGCGGAAAGGCGCATGTCTGAAATACCCGGCGTCGTCGATGTCGAAAGCGGCTATGCCAACGGCGACATTCCCGGCACCTACCAGGCGGTGCTCGCGCATGAGCGCGCCGTGCGGCGCGGCAAGACCGACAAGCGCAATCATGCCGAAGTGGTCAAGGTCAGCTTCGACCCGGCGCGCGTCACGCTGGAGCAGGTGTTGATCAAGTTCTGGGAAAACCACGATCCGACCCAGGGCGATCGCCAGGGCAACGATATCGGCAGCAACTATCGCAGCGCCATCTATACCCACAGCCCGGCACAGCGGGAAGTCGCCGATCGGACCCGCGCCGTTTATCAACGTGCCTTGAAACAGGCCGGCAAGGGCGACATCACCACGGACATCGCGGCGCTGAAAAGTTACCACTCTGCCGAGCAATACCATCAGGACTATCTGGTCAAGAATCCCGACGGTTATTGCGGCCTGGCCAGCACCGGTGTGAAATATCCGGGCGCTGCCGGCGCGATCGCGGCGTCCCCCGCCAAGGCTCCGCCGCAACTGGATGGCAAGGCGCTGACCTTCAACCGACAACTAGTGGTGTTCGATGCCGAGGATTGCGCGTTCTGCAAACAATTCAAGGCGGAAATCCTGGATAACTGGAAATCCGAGGTGGCGATCGTTGCGACCCTGAACCCGAACGCCCCGCGCGGCTGGACGCTGGACAAGGCCTTGTTCGCCACACCGACCATCGTGCTGTTCGAAAAGGGTCGGGAGGTATCGCGCTACACCGGCTACAACGGTGATAAGTCGCGCTTCTGGCAATGGCTGGGCTTCCGGTTGCTGACCCCGGCGCAACAGAAAATCGCCTTCTCGCAGGGCACCGAACCGGCTTTCACCGGCTCGCATCTGGATGAAAAACGGCCCGGCACGTTTGTCGATCCGATCACCGGCGCGGCGCTGTTCCGCAGCGATACGAAGTTCAACAGCGGCACCGGCTGGCCGAGTTTCTTCAATCCGGTGGCCGGCTCGATCACCATGCATGACGACATCAGCCATGGCATGAAGCGGGTTGAAGTTCGCAGCGCCAGCTCCGGCATCCACCTGGGGCATGTATTCAACGACGGCCCGGCACCGACCTACAAGCGCTATTGCATCAACGGCAACGTGCTGAAGTTCGTGCCGGACGCCGAGGTTGCCGCCAAGCGCTGAGCAGGCGCTGGAATCACCGGCCGGGCTGTCTTTTGCCGGCGGGAGCCGGGACAATGCCGCCATGTCCCGCTCCCTGATCGCCGCCGCGCAAGTCTTTCTCGATCACGAGCCGGCCCGCGCGCCGGACTTCTCCGCGTGTCTGATCCTGGTGCCGCATCACCACGCCGGCCAGGCGTTTCGCAAGGCGTTGCTGGAGCTGCTGCCGGGGCGTTACCTGTTGCCGCCGCGTCTGATGACCTTGCCGGAACTGGCGGCCAGCGCCGGCATCAGCGAGCCGGTCGAGGCGGATAGCCTGCGCCTGGCGCAATTGCGCGATTTTCTCGCCGGCAGCGGCCGCTTGCCGCGCCATGTCGAATGGCAGGCGGCGCGCGAATTGCTGGCGCTGGTCAACGATCTCGACGCGCATCAGTCCGCCGGCGCCACGCCGCCGGATGCTGCGTTGAATGCCGCCGCCCATGCCGACAATCGCTATCTCGCGCTCGAAGCCAGTCTGGCTGACGCGGTCTGGCGGGCGTTGTCCGGCAGCGGCCAGCCGGGTCGGATGCGCAGCCATGCCACGCGCCTGGCCTGGCTGGCCGAACGCGCCGCGCAACCCTTGTATTGCCTGGGGCTGGCCGGATTGAGCGGCGTCGAACAGGCGTTTCTGCGCACCTGGGAACTGCGTAGTCCGGTCATCAACTTGCCCAGCGCACCGCCCGATCGCGCCCGCCTGGCGCTGTTGCAGACGGTCTGGCAAGACCCGGAGGCGGCATTGACGCAACGCGCGATGCACTTTGCCGAGGTGCAAACCACTTCACCGCTGACCCCGGATGTGGCGTTGCTCGCCGCTCCCGGCCTGGAGGCTGCCGCGCTGGCCGCAGAACAGACCCTGATCGGCTGGCTGGCGTCCGGTCTGCGCGACATCGCGCTGATCGCCCCGGACCGTCTGATGGCGCGGCGCCTACGGGCGTTGCTGGAACGGCGCGACATCCTGATTCAGGACGAAACCGGCTGGGCGTTTGCGACAGCGGCGGTGAGCCATGTTCTGGAACGCTGGTTACAACTGGTCGGGGATGACTTCGCTTACACCGATCTACTCGATCTGCTGAAATCGCCTTACGCGTTTGCCGATACCGAAGCCGAAACACCATGCTTGCAGGCCGCCCACGAACTCGATGAAGCCTATCGCCGACACGGCGCGCCGGCGCACTTTGCCGGCCATGTCGCGCTGGCCGAGCGCCACGGCCTGCACGCCGCTCTGGCGTTGTTGCGGCGGATTCAGGCGGCGCGCAGCGACTGGACGGCGAAGCGTTTGCCGTTGAGCGACTGGACCCGGCGTCTGCTCGAATCGTTGCGGCAGATCGGCGCGCAAGCGCCGCTGCGCGCCGATCCGGTCGGCATGCAGATGCTGCGCTTGCTGGAAACACTGGCCCGCGACAGCGCCGGCCACGCCAGTCGGTATGCCATGCCGGACTGGCGGCGCTGGCTGTTTCTGCAGCTCGAACAGGCGACCTTCTCCGATACCACCATCGCCAGCCCGATCCGTCTGACGCATCTGGCCGCCGCCCATACCCGCGATTTCGAAGCCGCCATCGTGCTCGGCGTCGGCGCAGCGCATCTGCCCGGCCAACCCACGGCAGCCATCTTCAACGATGCCGTGCGCAGCCAACTCGGCCTGCCCGGCGCGCGCGACAAGGAAATGCTGGCGCGCACCGCGTTCACCGATCTGCTGGCCCGCGTACCGCGCGTGGCGCTGGTCTGGCAGTCCGAAATCGATGGCGAAGTGGCGCCGCTGTCACCCTGGCTGCTGCAACTGGAAGCATTCCACCAGGCCGCCTGGGGCACCAGCGTAGGGCGGAAAAGCGCAGCGCCTTCCGCCTCCAATGTCATGCTCGCTGAAACCGCCAGCATGAGCGACAAGGCGGAAGGCGCGATAAACCCGCTTTTCCGCCCTACGGTTTTTCCCTCTGCCGATGCGGTGCCTGAGCGCATCAGCGTCAGCGCCTGGCAAAGCCTGGTGACTTGCCCGTATCAGTTTTTCGCCCGGCATCTATTGCGGCTGAACCCGCGTGATGAAGTGCCGGAGGAAATGGACAAGCGCGATTACGGCAGTCTGGTGCATGCCATCCTGGCGCGCTTCCATACCGCCCACCCGATGCTGGTCGCGCACTCGCCGGAACAACTGGTCGCCAACCTGCGGCAACTCAGCCAGCAGGGTTTTGCTGCAGCGGAGGCCGATGCCTATCTGGCCGGCGCCTGGCGCCAGCGCTGGAGTCAGCACATCGAATCGTATGTGACCTGGGCGTTGCGCCGGGAAGCCGAGGGCTATCGTTTCGAGAGTGCCGAAACGCCGTTCAAGCGCGATGTCGAATGGGACTCAGGACAAACCACCCGACTCGAAGGTCGCGCCGACCGGGTGGATCGGTTTGGCGAATCGCTGGCTTTGCTCGATTACAAAACCCAGGCACGCCAGACTTTGAACAAGAAGCTCGATCGAAATGCCGAGGATGTGCAACTCACCGCCTATGCCTGGCTGGCCGAAGCCGCCGCAGCGGGCTTCGTCATGCTGGACGCGGACAAGGTGGACAACCTGGATTGGAAAGATGATCTGCCGGCCGCCGCGCAAGCCGAAGGCGAACGTCTGCGCACGGTGCTGGGCGGCATGGCGGACGGCTTGCCGCTTGCCGCACAGGGCGCGCCGCAAGCCTGCGAACGCTGCGAGATGCGCGGGCTGTGCCGACGCGAACACTGGGAGGAAGGCATAATCCCGCCGGCAACACCCCCATGACAGGAGACAACATGAAGATCGAAACCATCGCCGTACACGGCGGCTACAGCCCGGAACCGACCACCAAGGCGGTCGCCGTTCCCATCTACCAGACCACCTCCTACGCGTTCGATTCGACGCAACACGGCGCCGACCTGTTCGACCTGAAAGTCGCCGGCAACATTTACACGCGCATCATGAACCCGACCACCGACGTGCTGGAAAAGCGCGTCGCCGAAATGGAAGGCGGCATCGGCGGCCTGGCCCTGGCTTCCGGCATGGCGGCGATCACCTACGCGATCATGACCATCGCCGAGGCCGGCGACAACATCGTCACCAGTTCGACGCTGTACGGCGGCACCTACAACCTGTTCGCCCACACGCTGCCGCGCTACGGCATCGAGGTCCGCTTCGCCGATTACCGCCAGCCGGACGCCTTCGAGGCGTTGATCGACGCGCGCACCAAAGCCATTTTCTGCGAATCGGTCGGCAACCCGCTGGGCAATGTCACCGACTTCGAAAAACTGGCCGAACTGGCGCACGCGCACGGCATTCCACTGATCGTCGACAACACCGTACCGACACCCTATTTGTGCCGGCCGTTCGAACACGGCGCCGACATCGTCGTGCATGCGCTGACCAAATACCTCGGCGGCCACGGCAACAGCATCGGCGGCATGATTGTCGATTCCGGAAAATTCCCCTGGGCCGACCACAAGGTCCGTTTCGCCCGCCTGAATGAACCGGATGCGTCCTATCACGGCGTTGTCTACACCGAAGCGCTCGGCGCCGCCGCCTACATCGGCCGCGCCCGCGTCGTGCCGCTGCGCAACATGGGCGCGGCGATCTCGCCGTTCAACAGTTTCCAGATCCTGCAAGGCATCGAAACCCTGCACCTGCGCATGGACCGCATCTGCGAAAACGCCCAGCACATCGCCGAAAAACTGCGCGCCCATCCGCAGGTTTCCTGGGTGCAATACGCCGGCCTGCCGGATTCGCCGTTCAAACCGCTGGCCGACAAATACATGGGCGGCAAAGCCTCCGGCATCGTCTCGTTCGGCATCAAGGGCGGTCGCGCAGCCGGCGCAAAATTCATCGATGCGCTGACCCTGATCGTGCGCCTGGTCAATATCGGCGACGCCAAGTCGCTGGCCTGCCACCCGGCCACCACGACGCATCGCCAACTGTCGCCGGATGAACTGGCCAAGGCCGGGGTCTCGGAAGATCTGGTCAGACTGTCGATCGGCATCGAACACATCGACGACCTGATGGCGGATATCGAGCAGGCGTTGAACGCGGCCAGGTAAGCGTTTGGTGTTGAATGATGCAAGCCAAACGGCCCGTTTTTCGCGCCGTTTGGCTGTATGGCATGGCTGGGTTGGCTTGATGGCGGCTTACGGGTTCAACGGATCGCATGAGCATGCTATTCGTTATCCCCATTCACTGGCGGATTAACCATGTCACCGTTGCCGCTATTAAAAAACTCAAGTTTCTCCGGCAAATGACGATTGAAAGAAAATAATATTTTCTGAACAAGCAGGACTTAGCGCGCATATTGCGGCGGTGCTGGAATCACCGCCTTGAGTCTTGCCGAATCAACAGACCACTTGTCCGAGGAGTCATGATGGATCGCAGGTTGATGCTGAAATTTTTGGCCGGGTCGGCCATGCTTGCCGGGCTTAGAGCCCATGCCGCTCAGGATGCGGTCAGCACGATCATTCGGATCAACATTCCCGGTCCCAACATGTTGCCTTATTTGCCAATCGAGTTGATTCCTCGCCTGGGCCTTGATAAGGCCTTGGGTGCTCAACTGGCGATTCGTTACATGCCGAGCGGTGTGCTTGCGCTGGACGATGTGGTCGCCGGGAACGGCGATTTCGCGGGTGTGGGGTTTTCCGTGCTGCCGAATTTCGTTGCCAAGGGCAAGTCGGTCGCTGCGGTTGCAACCCTCAGTAGCGGGGTTCCCCCCTATTCGATCCTTATTCGTCCCGATCTGGTGAAAACCGTGCGTGAAGTACGTGACCTCAAGGGGCGGAGCATAGGTATCCCGTTGGGCAGCCTGACCTCGAAAACCTATCTGCAGACGGTGATGGAACTCTGGTTGAGTGCGCATGGCGTGCGCCGCACGGATGTCCGTTGGGTGCAGACCAATCAGAATCTGGACGGAATGTATGGGAGTCTGGCCAGTGGCGTGGTGGATGCCGTGTTCTGCGAGGAACCGCTGGCCGGGACTCTGGTGCGCAAGAAAGTGGGCCGGCGGCTGGCCAGCCTGAACGACCCGCGCGCACCGGGACGCGAGTCCTGGGCGAAGCACTTGCGCGCAGTTCTGGCCGCCCCACGGGAAATCATCGACATCCATCCGCGACGGGTGGAGTTGATGGTGGGTATGTTGCAGCGCAGCCTGAAATGGATACGCAACCACAAAGCGGCAGAGATCGTGGCGAAACTGGGCATCCAGGACGCCGAGTTGTCGCTCGATCTGGCCCACCCGCTCAAGAATATGTCTGATCTCTACAGTCTGGATGGGCGTTTCAAACCTGCCGAACTTGAATCTACCCGGTCCTTTCTTGTCGCTTCAGGCACCCCCCTGCCTGCCGGTATGACAATGCGTAGCCTGATTGCCGACCAGTGGGTCAATCGATGAGCGCTAATTGATGATCCGCAGCCTTTTGCGTCGCTGGAATTTTATGCGCTGGCCAGCCCGACTGCGCGGGCAGGCCTATTCCCACATGGCACTGGTCCTGTTGATCGCGACCGGCGGCATCCTGTTGATCGGCACTGTTTCCTTCAACATGATCAATGAACGGGATATCAAGCAGCGTGAAGTGCAGTTGCGTGAACACTATCTGGCAGTGCTGCCCCGCCTGGAATCATCCTGGCATGCCGCTGCGGTGCTGATGCGCTCGCGCATCGAATTCCTGCGCATCCTGGAAGAGCCTGACGAGACCAGCTTCCCCAAGCTCACCGCCTTTCTCAACGCGCAGTGGGCCCTCAGCGAGTTTTCCAACCTGGTAGTACTGGACCGCGATAACCGGGTGATTTATCACCATGGATCGGAATCCCTCGCCTTGCAGAATCTGGTTGGCGATCAGGCGAACTGGATCTATGCGCAGGAATTTCGCCAGCTGTATCGGGTATTTCAGGTACCGATCTGGTTGGGCGCACGCGGCGAGGGGCGTCTGCTGTTGTTCAAGTCTTTGTCCAACGGCATGTTGCGTGACCTGGTCATTCCACAGACTCATCTGCAGTTGTGGTATCTGGATCAACAAATCGGCCAGTCGCATGATGCCCCAGACACGGCCGGCTTCTCCTCCCTGCAGGTCCGGATTCCCTGGCCGCTGATCGGCAGCGGCCAGGCGCCCGTAGTACTTATCCAGCGTGAACTGACCGACTTGTTGCCCTACTCCAGCTTCATCATTCGCCCGATTGCCGTCATCGCTTTCATTGCCGTGCTGTTGTGGTTGGGTTTGGGGCGCTGGCTGGCCCAAACCGCGCAGCGCATCGAGGGGCTGGGCAACAGCGCGAGCCTGTTCGCAGCGGGTACTCGCACGGCCTCGCTGGCCGACGAACTGGCATTGGCGCGCCGCCAGGCAGATGAAATCGGTGAGACAGCACAAGCCTTCGTGACAATGGCCGAGGTTGTCGAAACACGCGATCTGGAACAGCAGAGTTACCTGGAAACCTTGTCCTTGCTGGAAGAAGCGGTCATCGAACTGGACCAGGCAGGCGTGGTTTTGCGTGCCAGCCCCGGCTGGGGAAAACTCACGCACTGCGATGCAAATATCGGCCGGGAAATCTTTGAAAGCGTGCATCCGCAGGATGTCGAAATGCTGCAAGCCCAGTTCGCAGCATTGTGCGATGGCGAGAAACTTCAGGTGACCTTGCGTCTGCGTCTGCGCCCCGAGTCGGTGAACGTGCAGCACGATGTCTGGATCGAGTGTCGTCTGCTTAGCCACCGGGATGCGAATAGCCAGGTAACGGGTATTCGTGGCGTGCTGCGCGACATCACACAAACCTATCTGCACGAAAAGCAGATTACCCACATGGCTTTGCACGATGCATTGACCGGCCTGCCCAACCGGGTCCTGCTGGAAGATCGCATCAAGATCGCCTTGCGGCTGGCAGGACGCAACGGGCAGTTGGTCGGCGTCTGTTTCATCGATCTCGACCACTTCAAGGTGGTCAACGACTCGCTGGGACACAAGGTGGGCGATCGGTTGCTGATCGCATTCGCGGAGCGTTTGCGGGGCGAACTGCGGATTGGCGACACATTGGCGCGTTGGGGCGGCGATGAGTTCGTCCTGTTGTTGCCGGACATGGGCTCTGAAACCGATATTCGCCAGGTTGCCGACAAGGTTGTCCGGGCTCTGCAACAGCCGCTGGATCTCGATGGCAGCGAAACGCGCGTCACCTTCAGCATGGGCGCCGCAGTGTTTCCGAGCGACGGCAGCGAAGTGGAAACCCTGTTTTCCCATGCGGATCGGGCCATGTTTTTTGCCAAGGCGCAGGGCCGCAACCAGGTCTGCTTTTTCCAGGACATGGAAAGCAAGGGCTTGGGCAAGAAAGAGCTCTACATCCAGAACCGGCTCACTCAGGCGATCGACCAGGGCAAGATCGAAACCTGGTTCCAGCCCATCGTCGATGCCGGCAACGGCCGATGTACGGCTGTCGAGGTGCTGGCGCGCTGGCACGATGAGGAATATGGCTGGATCAGCCCGGTGACGTTCATTCCGATGGCGGAAAACCTGGGCATGATCCGTGAACTCGGCCTGCATATCTTGCATTCCAGCCTGGATGCCGCACAGGATTGGCATGCCCAGGGCATATCCGCCCTGCTCGCGGTGAATGTGTCCAAGCGGCAACTGTTTACCCATTCCTTTACCGAACATCTGCTCGAAGCAGTCGCTGCGCGCGGGCTGACCCCTGCGATGGTGGTGCTGGAAGTAACCGAAAGTGTGGCGCTGAGCGATGTAAAGAATGGGGCGGAACGAGTATCCGAACTGCGGCGTGCCGGTTTCCACATCGCCATCGACGATTTCGGCACCGGCTATTCCTCGCTCTCGCAACTGCATGAGATGCAGGCGGATGAACTGAAGATCGATATTTCCTTCGTGCGCCGGCTGGATCAGCCATCCGGCCTCAGCCTGGTTCAGGCCATCATCAACATGGCCAGCCTGTTCGGCATGAAAACCGTGGCGGAGGGGATAGAGGACAATGCAACTGCGGAAAAATTGCGTAGTCTCGGGGTCAATTGCCTGCAAGGTTATTTCTTTGCCAAACCGATGCCGCGTGCCGAGTTCATGGCCTGGTTGCAGGCGCAACCCGGCCAGCCGGACGGAGTCTGTGAGCCCCGGCAGAACCACACTGCGGCACCGACTTGAACGGAGCTCTCTGCATGGTCAGTGTTGACTGCCCCGGTCAGCCGGTTTGTCCTGCCGCATTGAGTGTCGGCGTTTCGCGAAACCGCACAGACTCGCTTGCATGGGGCCGGCAACCATGTGAGGCAAGGACTGAAATGTTCATGCAAAAAATTCTTTCGTTGCCGAAATATAAACTATTGTTGATTCAGCCTTGATCTGAAGGATCTTCCATGCAGCCGAGTATCTTGCGTAACGTCCTGTTCTCTTTTCTCGGGGCGGGCGTCATCATGGCATCCATCTTCCCCTTCTATGCCGACTTCTTCGTCGAGTGGAAGGAAGGAATGATGGTCTGGTTTGTGGTCGGCTGCATCATCGCCGGTCTGGCCATGGGCGCCATCAACTACCTGGTGATCAACATCGTCCTGATTTCGAAGCTGCGTCGCATCTCCCAGGTTTCCAGCGCAATCGCCAATCGCAATCTCACCTTCACCTGCGATATTCAAAGTCAAGACACCATCGGCGAGATCATCCGCAGTTTCAATGAGATGGCCGCGACCTTGCGCGAACTGATTTCGCGCACCTCGACTCTGAGCGGCCAGGTGCGCGGCGACAGCGGCGCCATCAATGCCCAGGCGGATCGCATCCATGAACGCGTCGAGCAGATGAACGTCAACGCAAATGAAATCGGCTCCGCAGTGCGCTATCTGGATGCAGCCATCGGCGACATTTCCGCGCACACCATGAGTGCATCGGAACAGGCCAGAGAGGCGGGACAGATCGCGCATGAGGGTGTCGACGTGGCCAAGGAAAGCCTGGTCGGCATGGAACGCATCCACACCACCGTCAACGAAGCCACCGCCTTCGTCGAGAAGCTGGGGCGCAGTTCCCAGGAGGTGGGGGCGATTGTCGCCGTGATCAAGGAGATCGCCGACCAGACCAACCTGCTGGCGCTGAATGCCGCCATCGAAGCCGCTCGCGCCGGGGAACAGGGTCGCGGCTTCGCCGTGGTGGCCGACGAAGTGCGCAAACTGGCCGAAAAGACCGCCCAGGCCACCAGCGAAATCAGCCAGATGATCCAGAACATCCAGTCCGAAACCCGCCAGGCCACCGATGCCATCAGCCAGGGCATGAAAGAGGCCTCTGCCGGCGTCGGCCATGCCCGCAACGCCGGCGAAGCCCTGGCCCGCATCGAGGGGAGCGTGGCCGAGGTCGCCGCGCAGGTCGAAGTCATCGCCAGAGCCGCCGTCAAACAACGGGAATCGGTCGAGTTGGTGCGGGGCAGCGTCCAGGTCATCGAAAATCTGAACGGTGCAATCCTGGATGACACCATGAAAGGCGTTGCCCTGGCCTCGACGCTGACCGACAGCGCCAACTCACTGGACGAAGCGGTCAAATCGTTCCGCCTGCAGTGATCTTCGGCGTGGCCACCTCTGCGCCCTGACCCCATCGGCCACGCCTGCCTCCGGTGGAGCGCCATCGCTTATCAGCATCCAGTCATGCGCACAGTGGCATGGGCCGCGAGCTTGTCGATGAGTTCATGGCGCTGCTGCTCAGGCGTCAGCGCACAGGCAAAGCATAACCGCGCGGTAATTGACGGCAATGATGGGCGAAACTAATCCAGCGGATTACACTCCGCATTTATGTTGACCATAGCCGAAGTACCCGAGTACATGCGTCGGGCAGAGAAACTGCTGTCGGACGGTGAACGCCGGGACGTGGTGAATTATTTGGCCGCACACCCCAAAGCAGGTGACCTGATGGAAGGCACCGGCGGAGTTCGCAAGTTACGCTGGGGCCGAGGCGGGCAAGGTAAGTCAGGCGGCGTGCGGATCATCTACTACTTTCACAGCGAGGCCATGCCGCTCTAACTGCTGACCCTGTTTGCCAAGAACGAGCGGGAAAATCTCAGCAAGGAGGAACGCAACGACTTGGCCAAGTTGGTGGAAATTCTGGTGCAGACCTGGTTTGAGAGGTGAAAAGATGGGCGCAGCATTCGACAGCATCAAGCAAGGACTGACCGAGGCCACCACGCATGCGCGTGGAGAGAAGATCGAGGCCAAAGTCTATCAACCCGTTCCGGTCAACGTCGCGGGTCTTCGGCAACGCATGGGCCTGACCCAAGAACAATTCGCCGCGCGCTTTGGTTTCTCGGTGGCAACGCTGCGCCACTGGGAACGCGGCGACCGTAACCCCCAAGGCGCAGCTCTGGTGCTACTGAACGTGATCGAGCGCGATCCACATGCGGTAATGCGGGCATTGGGGTGACAGGCACGAACCCAGTGCCGTTCACTGATTTTTTATGCCCGCTTCCTTCGTGGCGTTAGCCCGGCGTTAGCCCGTCCACCAACAAAAACGGCTTCCTGTCCGGGAAGCCGCTTAAACACTGGAGGCGCGTGCCGGAGTCGAACCGACCTACACGGATTTGCAATCCGGTAAAATGCATATTTATTGATGTTGAACGAGAATTTTAGAAACAAACAAAATAGTTATATATCATCAACTTAAAACATTTAACAGAAAAAATAACGTTGCCTTGCGTTGATCCACATCTAATAATCCGCTTACATATCGCTTACATGAATTCGATGTAAGCGCCTTCAGATTGTTTAAGGATGGGTTTCAGCATGGCGCGCATCAAACTTACTGCCGGTCGAATTCGAGATTTCACTACTGACAAGGCCCAAGCCTTTCTTTGGGATTCTGAAGCGCCGGGCTTGGCAGTGAGGGCGACACCAACAGGCAAAAGCGCTTTCATTTTTCAAGGCAAGCTGAACGGGAAAGACATTCGATGCACCATTGGCGAGTGTGGAACCTGGGGCATTGACCAGGCGCGAGAAGAAGCCCGCCGCCTTGGTTCACTAGCTGATCAAGGCACCGACCCGCGCGAACAGAAGAAGGAGCGCATCACTGCCGATGAAGCCAAGAAGGAAGAACAGCGCCGCCGAGATGTGACCGTATCCGAAGCTTGGAGCGCCTACATTGAAGCCCGCAAGGCGAAGTGGAGTGCGCGTCATCTGTCAGACCACGAAGAGTACGCCAGGGGCGGAGGAACTCAGCGTAAGCGAGGAATTGGCAACCTCAAGGCAGGACCGCTTTCAGCACTGATGCCGCTGAAACTGAAAGACCTGACCGCCGCCAAAGTGGGCGCTTGGCTTGATGAGGAAACCCAGACCCGCCCTACCATGGCCGCGCTTTCATATCGCCTGCTACGCGCTTTTCTCCGGTGGAGCGCCGGACATGAAGACTATAAGGCTTCGGTTCACCTTGACGCCGTTGGTAGTCGCATCGCAAAGGACCACGTTCCACGCGCCAAGACCAAGAAGGATGATTGCCTGCAACAAGAACAACTGGCGGTATGGTTCGATGCTGTGAAGAAAATCAACCCGCCCGCCGCGAGCGCTTACTTGCAAGGTCTGCTGTTGACCGGAGCAAGACGAGAGGAACTGGCCGGCCTGCGCTGGAAAGATGTGGACTTTCAATGGAAGTCCTTAAAGATAGCCGACAAGGTGGAAGAGTCAGGCCGCATCATTCCACTGACCCCCTACTTTGCAAGCCTGCTTAGCGCCTTGCCTCGCCGCAATGAGTGGGTATTCAGCAGCGCCGCAAGGAACTCCAATACAGGGCGCATTTCCGCTGTGTGGCAACCGCATGAGGACGCCTTGCAAGTGGCCGGCCTGCCACATCTATCGCTTCACGGCTTGCGCCGTTCATTCAGCACCCTGGCGGAATGGATAGAAGCGCCGGATGGCGCAATCGCTCAAATCATGGGCCACAAACCAAGCGCCATTGCCGAGAAACATTACCGCCGGCGCCCGCTGGATCTGTTGCGAAAGTGGCACGTGAAGATTGAAGCGTGGATTCTGGAACAGGCCGGCATCGAGCAGCCGAAGGAAGAGCAGGCCGGGTTGCGGCTGGTGAACATAGCTTAACAGCCATACCCGTCAGCGCCTGTGGGAGCGCGTCCTGGCGACGACCGACACTTCCGGCACCGGCATCCAGTTGCGCTCACAGTTACGCCTGGCCTTCGATGCGGTGCGCAAGCACAAGGATGCCCCGCTCGGACACATCGTTGGCGGCGATTTCATCTATGACGAAATCCGCATGCGCTTGCGCCAGTCCAGCCAGATCAGCGCCGAAACCGCCAATGCCATCGACCGCCTGGACGGCATAAATGAAGCGCGCGCCAAGCTCAAGGCTCGCGCCCTCAAGGTCGTCTTCCTGCTCACCCGCATCACCAGCAACTCCGCCGGGGAAACCGGCTTGCACAGCGATGCCCAGAGCATCACCGACATCCTGGTCGATGACCTGACCGGCCATAGTGCCAGCTTGCGCGGCGAAGTCCGTATCGTGGTCGACGAACTGGTCGATAAAGACCGTCTGCTGATGCGCGTTTCCGCAGGCGGGCTGGAAGAATATCGTCTGCAAACCAAGGAAAGCGCCGACTGGTTTGCTTACCAGCGCGGCGAGGAAAACGCACTGCGTAGCGACCCGTCCGCCTACGAGAGCAAGATCCGTGAACAGTTGATGCAACTGGCCGGCGAACAGGTGCGCAAACTCACCCTGCCGCAAGGCGTAAGCCGAGAGGTGCGCCGGCTCAAATTGCATACCGATCCGATCACCGCGCCCAAATCCGATAGCGACGTGCCCATCTGGCTGCGTTCCGATCTCGACGGCACTCAGGACAAGGAAGTGCTGGCCGATGCCGCCCGGGCCGGGATCAATTCCGCCATCGTCTTTGCCCATGTCGCCCTACCGCGCAAAGACGAATTGGTGCGCGCCATCATTACCCGCGAGGCCGCCGAACGCACCATCGGCCACTTTGGCGACCCGCAGACCCCGGAAGGTCAGGAAGCGCGCAATGCCTTGCTCAAACAGAAAGGCGATGCCGACGACCGTGTCGATGCCTTGATCAAGGAAGCGCTCCAGCAAGCCCGGATTGTTCAGGGGGGCGGCCAGATCATCGAAGAGGGTGCAACTCTCGACGAGCGCCTTAAGAAAGCGGGAGCCGATGCCGTGGTTCGCCTGTTCCCGAGATTCGCCATGGCCGATTTTGCTGGCTGGGACAAAGCCTTCAGCGATGCGGAAAAGGGGCTGGTCAATGCGCTCGAAAAAGTCGGCCATAACGGTATCGCCGAAGCCCATCCCGCCGCGCAGGAAATCCTCGCTCGCATCGGCTCCAACGCCTGGAAGGGCAACAAACTGCGTGAGGAGTTCATGACCGAACCCTACGGTTGGTCGCAGGATGCCGTTGATGCGCTGCTCGCCGTGCTGTTCGCGGTCGGCCAGTTACGCATTACCAATGCCAGTGGCGCCGCCTGGCCGGCCGGCAAGTACAGCCGGCGCGATGCCAATTCCAGCACCTTCTCGCGTGAAACCGCGCCGCTGTCCAACGAAGAAAAACGCGCCATTGCCAGACTGGTGAAATGCAAGCCCGACGAGGCTGAAACCCGTGCCCCGGATTTTGTCACCAAGCTGACTACCGCGCTGACTGACGCCACCGGCATCCCGCCGCGACCCGAAGCCAAGCCGAATACATTGATCGACGAACTGAGCGGGTTGTCCGGGCGCGACCTGGTCAAGCGCTTGGCCGAAGAGGAAAAGGCCGCCTCCGCCCTCCTGGCCGCACTGGAAGCACAGGCCGCCAAAATCACTCAGCGCGAACCGGCCTGGCTGCAACTCAATACCCTGCTCGGCCACATGCAAGACTTGCCCGAGACACCCGCCATCGAAGCAGAACGTGACGCCATCCGTGACGGCCGGCTGTTACTGGATGACCCGGACAAGGTCGAACCGTTGGTCAATCGCGCCGCCGATGCCCTGCGCGGCATCATCAACCAGACCTTTGCCGCCTATCGCAGTGAATATGACCGCTGCATCGCAGAGATCGAAGCCGCGCAAGACTGGGCCAAGCTCACTCCCGAGGACCGCGCCACCCTATTGTCTGATGTCGAGCTTGCCGCGCCCGAGAGTACGCCCAAGCTTGGCACCCTGGCCGATCTGGTCACCGCGCTGACCACCTGTTCGCCCCACCGTTGGGGAGAAAAGCGCGATGCCTTGCGTGGTCAACTCACCCGCGCGCTCAACCTGGCCGCCAAGAAACTGGAACCCAGCGTGCAACCCGTCACCCCGCCACGCCGCATCCTGCGCACGGAAGCGGATCTGGACGCCTGGGTAGGGGAAGTGCGCAAAGCCGTGCTGGAGAAACTCGGCGAGGGACCGGTGCAGGTGTAGCGCCATGATGCAACAAACAATTTATATTTATTGCTGCATAATGCAAAATATAAGAACGTAATATTGCATTGAGACGCAATGAAACCAAACTTCTCCGAACTCAAGCTACGCCAACTCGACGCCACCCTGGCGCGTTGGCGTGCCGCCGAACTGCCGTCGCGCCCCCCCTCGGGCTGGCTCAAGGCCATCCGTGAAGCCCTCGGCATGAGCGCCACCCAGCTTGCCAAGCGGTTGGGCGTGGTCACGTCCACGGTCACCCGGCTGGAAACCTCTGAGGCCGACGACACCATCAGCCTCGCCACCTTGCGCCGGGCCGCCGAGGCGCTGGACTGCGAGCTACGCTACGTTCTGGTGCCCCGACAATCCCTGGCCGACACCCTCGCCACACGGGCCAACCAGCTTGCCCGCGAGCGCATGGCCGGCGTCGCCCATAGCATGGCCCTCGAAGCCCAGGCGACTTCCAACGAGACCGTCGCCGACCAGACCCGCGCCCTCGCCGACAGCCTGCTGCAAGGCCCCCGGCGCGAGTTGTGGCGCGAGAAGAAGTAGCCAGTATGGCCGTCAACCTCGACTACCCGCCCGGCGCCACGCCACTCGATGCCGACGAACTTGCCAGCCTGATTCCCGGTCATATCACCACCCAGGGCGAGTTGAACGAGTGGGAGCAACTCAACATCCTGCAAGGCGATGCCTGGGCACATAAGCAGCAACGCAAGGAACTCCTCGACGAAGCCTTCCTACGCCAGTTGCACCGCCGGATGTTCGGCGAGACCTGGCGCTGGGCCGGCGAGTTTCGTCGCTCCGACAAGAACATCGGCGTCGATTGGCTGAAGATCGGTGTCGAACTCCACAAGTTGCTCGACGACGTGCGTTATCAGATCGAGCACACCAGCTTCCCGCCGGACGAAATCGCCGTCCGTTTCCATCACCGCCTGGTTTCGATTCACCCTTTCCCCAACGGCAATGGCCGCCATGCGCGACTGATGGCTGATTTACTCGCCGAACGCCTGGGCCTGCCCCGCTTCACCTGGGGTAGCCAAAGCCTCACCGACCCCAATGACACCCGCCGGCGCTACATCGCCGCCCTGCAAGCCGCCGATGCCCGCGACTACGCGCCCCTGCTCGCCTTTGCCCGAAGCTGACCCCATGACCCAGACCCTGTCCCGCGAACACCGCCGCAGACTCGAAAACTCGGCTGCCCAGGCACGTTCCACCGCCGAAGCCGGTGCCGAAAAAGCCCTCAAGGCCCTCGCCGTCGCCGCCAAGGAAGCCCCGGCCCATGCCACCGACGAGCAGAAAAAGCTGCGTGTGCGCTTGCGTGCCCACGGCCGCGCGCTCGGTGATCTGCTGCGCCCCGTCGACACGCAAGCCATCGACCACCTCGTCACCGAAATCGCCTACGAACACTGGCACCGCATGCTCTTCGCCCGTTTCCTCGCCGAGAGCGATCTGCTCATGCATCCGGATGGCTACTCCACCAACTTAAATGGGGCCTAGTGCCGCACTGGGCGAAAGACACCGGCGTTGGCAGCAAACTTAACAACGCACGCGGCGAATCCGTCGCCGAGAAGCCTTCCTTTCGAGAAGCCTTCAAGCGTCGCCGCTGTTTGATTCCGACAGATGGCTTCTATGAGTGGAAGGCGGAAGGCAAACTGAAGCAACCCTACTACATCAGCCTGCCGGAGCCTTTTGCCATGGCTGGACTGTGGGAATCGTGGAAAGCGCCGGATGGCTCGATCCTGCGGACCTGCTGTGTGATCACCACCGGGCCGAACGCAGTGATGGAACCGATCCATGACCGCATGCCGGTGATCATTGCGCCGGAGGATTGGGGGCGGTGGTTGTCAGCGCCGGTCGATCAGGTGGCGGATTTGGTCAGACCTTATCCGGAAGACGGCATGCTTGCCTGGCCGGTTAGTCGAAGGGTGAGCAAGACGGTAGACGATGATGCGGGGTTGATTGAGACGATTTAGTTGTTGAAATCTGGTCAGACCGAGGCATCGAACAGATTGCCATGGTGCGGCGGTTTCGATGCGGATTGGAGCATGTGAGGACTTGAACTGTGACTCGGCACAAGGCACGCATTTACGATAAAAATCCTTTATGTCGCAGGCTTTGCACTTGGGGCCAGCTACAGCGTGCGCATGGGCCAAACTCCACTGACGACCTAGATTGAAACTAGACACTGCAGCGTAATGTGTGGTGGACATGCAAGCCGTTCTTTTTTAGTGGAAGAAGCACTTCCATCAGCACTTCCACTTCCACCGGTACTTTCATCCGGCGTCTTCAGTCCACCAGTTGAATCGACCAACAAGTCAGCTTTGCGATGAGTCGCCTTGTTGATTCCAGACATGCTGCCGCGACGCTCCCATGGATTCCCGGCCTTGGCATCAGCTGATATCCGCCTGGTTACTGTGCCACTGGGGGAGCAACAGCACGCCGGCCGGACCTCCTGCCAGGGTAGCGGCGATCTGCAAATTGCTCAGACATTCTTCAAAAAAGCTTACATATCGCTTACATGGGCACCGAAAAAAGAAAAAGGCCACTCCGAGAAGCGGCCTAACTATTTGATTATATTTGGAGGCGCGTGCCGGAGTCGAACCGACCTACACGGATTTGCAATCCGGTGCATAACCGCTTTGCTAACGCGCCGCGATGAAGTTGTGTTTCTAAATCGCTGGTCTGAAACGAAAAGGGGAAAGCTGTTTAGCTTTCCCCGGTAATGCTGGAGCGGGAAACGAGACTCGAACTCGCGACATCTACCTTGGCAAGGTAGTGCTCTACCAACTGAGCTATTCCCGCATCGAAGTGGAGGCGCATTATAAAGGACGAAACCTGTCTGTCAACCCGCTGGTTCGTTTTTTAGCGCCTTCCAGGCCATGTGCAGATAGTGCAGCATCGACCAGAGGGTCAGGAAGGCGGCAAGATACAACAGCCAACGGCCGAGAATCGGGGTGAACTGCCAGCCGAATATCGGGTCGTGATAGAGCAGCAGCAGGATGGCGACCATCTGCGCGGTGGTTTTCAGCTTGCCGATCGAGGATACCGCGACCTTGCCGGCGCGGCCGATTTTCGCCATCCATTCACGCAGCGCGCTGATGGCAATCTCGCGGCCGATAATGATCAGCGCCACGTCCACGCCGGCGCGGTCGAGATCGACCAGCACGATCAGCGCAGCGGCGACCATCAGCTTGTCGGCGACCGGATCGAGAAAGGCGCCGAAGGCGGACATCTGGTTCAGCCGGCGGGCCAGCCAGCCATCCAGCCAGTCGGTGATGGCGGCGAGCGCGAACAACAGCGTCGCGGTGAGGTTGATCGAAGACTTGGGCAGCCAGCCGTCGGGCAGGTAGAAAACCGCCACGAACAGCGGGATCAGCAGAATCCGCAACCAGGTCAGACTGTTCGGCAAATTGAACGGCATCAGTGCAATTCTCGATAAATTCGTTCCGCCAGTTCGTGGCTGATGCCTTCGACCTGGGCCAGTTCTTCGACTCCGGCATCCACCACGCCCCGCAGGCCGCCGAAGGTTTGCAACAATTTCTGCCGGCGTTTGGCGCCGACGCCGGCAATATCCTGCAGGCTGGACTGGGTCCGCGTCTTGCCCCGCCTGGCCCGATGCCCGGTGATCGCAAAGCGGTGCGCTTCGTCGCGGACCTGCTGAATCAGGTGCAACGCCGGATGATCCGATGCCAGCCGCATGGGTTCGACTTCGCCGGGGAAAAACAATTGTTCCATGCCCGGCTTGCGCTCCACACCTTTCGCCACCCCGACCATCGGCAAATTGCCCAGCCCCAGTTCGGTCAACACATCCACCGCCATGTGCAACTGCCCCTTGCCGCCGTCGATCAACAGCAAATCGGGCAGTTTGCCTTCACCGGCGGCGAGTTTTCCGTAGCGACGCGACAGCGCATCGCGCATCGCGGCGTAGTCGTCGCCGGGAGTAATGCCGGTGACATTGTAACGGCGATATTCTGCCGCCTGCATGGCGCCCTGATCGAATACCACGCACGATACGACGGTGGCTTCGCCCATGGTGTGGCTGACATCGAAACATTCGATGCGATTGATGCCCTCCTCACCCAGCGCCTGATTCAGCGCGGCCAGCCGATTGGCCTGGTTCTCGCGCAAGCCCTCGCGCGTGGCCAGCGCCAGTTCGGCGTTCTTGCGCGACATTTCCAGCCAGATACGGCGTTCTTCCTGCGGGTGGGTGACGATATGGATGCGCCGGCCGGCCTGTTCCGACAGCCAGTCGGCCAGGCCTTCGACTTCGCATTCAAGCACCAGCGTCGAGGGAATCGGACAGCCGACATAATGCTGGCCGGCGAAGGCTTCCAGCAGCGTCGGCAGATCGACGTCCTCGACATGCGTCGGAAAGAACGCCCGGCCGCCCAGGCTGCGACCGCCGCGCACCATGCTCAGATAAACGCAGGCAACACCGTTGCGGATCACCCCGGCGATGATGTCGGCATCCTGATTCGAACGGCTTTCGACGAACTGCCGGGCGCGCACCGCCGACAGCGCCTGGATCTGATCGCGCAACAACGCCGCCTGCTCGTAGCGAAGATCGGCGGCGGCGGCTTGCATGCGCGCGGAAATCTCGCCGATGACCTCGTTATCCTTGCCGTTCAGAAACAGCTCGGCCAGCGCCGCGTCGCGCGCGTATTCGGCGTCGTCGATCTGGCCGACGCAGGGCGCGCTGCAACGCCGAATCTGGAACAGCAGACAGGGCCGCGAACGGTTGCTGAACACACTGTCCTCGCAGGTACGCAGACGGAACACCTTTTGCAGGATCTGGATGCTTTCGCGCACCGCCAGGGAATTCGGAAACGGCCCGAAGGTGCGATGCTTCTTGTCCGGCGTGCCGCGAAAAAACGCCAGGCGCGGGTAGGCGTGGCCGGTCAGTTGCAGGTAGGGATACGACTTGTCGTCGCGGAACAGGATGTTGTACTTCGGGCTCAAGCCCTTGATCAGGTTGTTTTCCAGCAGCAGCGCTTCCGCCTCGGTGCGCGTGACGGTAGTCTGAATCTCTTCGATGCGCGCCACCATGTGGGCGATGCGCGGGCTCAGATCGGTCTTCTGGAAGTAGCTGGTGACGCGCTTTTTCAGATCGCGCGCCTTGCCCACATAAAGCACCGCGCCGGCTTCGCCGAGCATGCGGTAGACGCCGGGCAGATTGGGCAGGCCGGCGAGGAAGGTCTTGTGGTCGAAGCGTGCGGGGCTCACGGCGCGCGGATCAGTCGTCCTCGTCCAGCAACTGGCCGGCGATGGCCCAGTTCTCGTCCGGCAACTCCTCGAACGCGATGTAGGTGTAACGCCTGGGTTTCAGCGCATGGCGTTCCAGTGTGTCGGTGATTTCCTCGGCGATTCTTTTCTTCTGCTCGCGGCTCAGGGTTCCGGCGATCTTGATGGTCACGACAGGCATGCGGTTTCCTTTCGGTCGGCGGCGATACGGGCGAACACGGCGTGGAACATCTGCGGCGTCAGCCGCCGCGTCTGGGTGTTGTAACGGCTGCAATGGTAGCTGTCATACAAACGATGACCACCCGGCAGCGCGTGCGATACGGCGTGGGCAAAGACATGGCTGGCCGCTTTCAGCGCCAATGCCTGCAACACCGCTTTGTGGGCGATCAGACCGAGCGCCAGGATCGCCGCGCCGGCCGGCAATGCCGCCAGTTCCTGACGCAGATAGTCGTTGCAGCGTTTGATCTCGCCAGTCTCCGGCTTGTTCTGCGGCGGCACGCATTTGACCGCGTTGGTGATGCGGCAGCCGATCAGTTGCAACCCGTCATCGGCCGCCACGGAAACCGCGCGGCTGGCATAGCCGAAGGCGTGCAAGGTTTCGTAAAGCAGAATCCCGGCATGATCGCCGGTGAACGGCCGGCCGGTCTGGTTGGCGCCGTGAAAACCGGGCGCCAGGCCAACAATCAGCAGCTTCGGCCGAGGGTCGCCGAACGGCGGCACCGGCCGGCACCAGTAGCCGGGATGGCTGGCCCGGCCGGCATCGAGAAAATTGGCGAGGCGCGGGCAAGCGCGACAGTCGGTACTGAACGCCATGGCTTAATGCAACTGCGCCGGCGGCGCGTCCTGTATCTCTTCCGGCAGTTCGGCGTGCACGTTTTCGGCGTCCGGACTGGGAAACAGCGGCGCGCCGCAATCATCGCAATATTCCACCGGCATACGGGTATTGAGAATCCGCACTTCGCCGATGCCGGTGCTTTTCAGCAGGGTTTCGATTTCGGCGCCGATATCGGCGCTTTCGACATCGCTGCCGAGCATCGGCCAGGTGACGCCATGCACCACGTCATCGGAACCGGCGCGCAGAAAGCTGACGCGCCATTCTTCCAGGCCGTGCTCGTAATACGGCGCAGCCACCGCGCGGATGCGGTTGGCGGGCAGATTGAACAGGCTTTGCAGATAGGCCACGGCGGCCTTCAGCGCGAACGGTCGGGTTTCCATGTCGGCCTGACGCCAGGCGGAGAAATAGGCGTCCGGCGTCAGCACTTCGAAGATGCTGCCGGTCAGCAGGCTCTGGAAGCTGGGGCCGCCCTGCTCGCGCCAGTTGACCAGCGCGGCGGCGCGACCGCCATCGACCTCGTTCCAGCGAAACACCGGCCGGCCGGTCGGAACCTGCACGACACCGATCAGATAGCGCACATCCGAGACGAACATCTGGCTTTCCGGCAGTTCGCCGGCGTCGATGTGCATGTCCTGACCGGCGGCTGCGGCGGCGTACAAGGCCTCGGCGAACGCCCAGGTATCGGTATAGCCCTGCGGCAACTGGTCCGGGCTGAACAGGTAATCGGCGAAGTTCAGCCGCGCTTCGGCGCCGAGTATGTGTGCCGAAAGCTGTACGCGCAGCGTGTCGAGCACGTTTTTCGGCACCGTGCGCGTGGGAATCGCATAGCGCGACCAGGCCAGCACCGGCACGGCGATCAGCAGGCGCGATTGTTCGCCGGTCCGGCTGACCTCGCAGGCGGCTTCAATCTGATCGGCCAGTTCGTCATAGGCGCGCGGGTTGGTCTCGCGCAGCCGGTCCAGCGCCTGATTCAACGCGTCTTCATCGGCGGTTTTCAGTTGCTTTTCGATCAGCGCGCCGATTTCCGCTTCCAGCCAGACGTCTTCCAGCCGGCTGCCGGAATCGGCCAGGCCCTGAGCCAGCCAGGCCAGACGTTCGGCATCGCGGGACAGACGGTGGCGGCCATAGGGGCGACGGCGTTTCATGGGGATTCCTTGCAAGGTTGACGCGAGCCGAGTTCGGCCTGCAGCGTGACATGGCGGATGCCATGATGTTTATCGAGACGGCCGCGACTGACTTGCAGGATGCGATCCCAGTCATCGAAGCTGTCCAGTTCCAGATGCGCGGAGAGCGCGATCTGGCCGGATGATAACGTCCAGATGTGCAGATCGTGTACTCGCCGCACGCCGGGGATGTCGTCCAGATCGAGCATCACGTTCTCCACGCTGACCTGCGGCGGCACGGCTTCCATCAAGACATGCAGGCTTTCGGCCAGCAGCCGCCAGGCGGAGATCAGGATCAGGCCGGACACCACGATGGACAGCAGCGGATCGATCGGCAACCAGCCAGTCGCCCAGATCACCGCGCCGGCGATCAGCGCCGCCAGCGAGCCGAGCAGATCGCCCATCACATGCAGCAGGGCGGCACGGTTGTTGATGCCATCGCCGCCCTTGCTGAGCATCCAGGCCACCACCAGATTGACCAGCAGACCGATGAAGGCCACGGCCATCACCGCGCCGCCGATCACCGGCTGCGGATTGGCCAGGCGATCGACCGCCTCGATGACGATGAAGCTGATCAGCCCCAGCATCAACAGGCTGTTGAACAGCGCCGCGAGAATTTCCAGGCGCACCAGGCCGTAGGTATAGCGCTGCGACGGCGGCTTCTGCGCCAGCCAGGCAGCCAGCGCGGCCAGGCCCAGCGCGGTGGAATCGGTGAGCATGTGGCCGGCGTCGGCCAGCAGGGCCAGCGAGCCGGACCACAAACCGGCGACGGCTTCGACGATGGCGAATCCAAGCGTGAAGAACAGCGCCTTGAACAACACGCCGCCGCTCTGTTCATGGCCGACATGATGCAGCGCCTGGGTGGTATCGCGGTCCAGCGATACCCGTTCGTCGGCGATCTGTCGATGCGAATGCGCGTTCATCCGGCCCGCCCGCAGGTATTGGTCGGATCGGAAAGCGCCAGTTCGGCATCGACCTGGCCGACGCCGGCCAGATGACGCAGCGCGTCGGCATAGCGCTGGCTTTCGTGCAGGGCGATGCGCGTCGGCGGATGCGGCCGGCCATGCATGCGCGCCAGGCGGATCAGCGACATCGGCGGCAAGGGCCATTTCAGTTTCGCCAGCAGTTCTTCGGCCAGATCGGGGCGATTGCAGACCAGCGCCATGTCGCACCCGGCCTGCAATGCCGCCACCGCGCGCTGGCGGATGTCGCCGGCGACGCTGGCGCCCTCCATGACCAGATCGTCGCTGAAGATGACGCCTTCGAACCCCAGTTGACCGCGCAGGATCTCGCTCAGCCATTTGTGCGAAAACCCGGCCGGCTGCGCATCGACGCGCGGATAGATGACATGCGCCGGCATCACCCCGGCCAGCCCCATGTCGACCAGTTGGCGGAAAGGCAGCAGATCGGCGAATTCGATATCGGTCAGACTGCGCTCATCGACCGGAATCGCCAAATGCGAATCCGCCGCGACAAAACCATGCCCCGGAAAATGTTTGCCCACCGCGCTCATTCCGGCTTCATGCTGACCGAGCACCAGCGCATGCGCCAGATCGGTGACCGCCTGCGGATTGCGATGAAACGAACGATCGCCGATCACGCAGCTATTGCCGTAGTCAAGATCGAGCACCGGCGCAAAACTGAAATCCACTCCCACCGCGCGCAACTCCGCGCCGATGATGTAGCCGACATCGCGCGCCAGACGCCGCGCCCGCTGCGGATGCGTATCCCAGATCTGGCCGATGGCGCGCATCGGCGGAATCGCGGTGAAGCCGGCGCGAAACCGCTGCACGCGCCCCCCCTCGTGATCGACGCCGATCAGCAGATGCGGACTGCGCAAGGCGTGGATGTCCTGGCATAGCGCCGCGAGTTGCGCGGGATTTTCGTAGTTGCGCTGGAACAGGATCACGCCGCCGGCAGACGGATGCAACAGGCGCGCGCGCTCGGCGTCGGTCAGGCTGAATCCGGCGACATCAAGCATCACCGGGCCAAGGGGAAGATGATTGATGGCGATCACTGGGCTGCCTCCTTGCGCTCCGCGACGACGAAGGCGACCACATATTCCTGTTCGTCGGACAAGCTCAGATGCGTCGCCTTGATGTCGCGCATTTTCAGCCAGGCAGCCAATTCCGTCGAAAAGATGAAACCGGGTTTGCCCTGCTTGTCATGCACCACGATGATCGCGGTGAACGACACCGGCGAGCGCATGCCAGTGCCCACCGCCTTGGAGAACGCCTCCTTGGCGGCAAAACGCTTGGCCATGAAGTGTTCCTTGTTGGTCGCCTCGGCATAATCCCCCCACTCCTCCGGCGCCAGGATGCGTTCCGCCAGCTTGCCGCCATAGCGGGCATGCAGATCGTTCATGCGATTAACCGCGACAATATCGGTGCCGATACCGTAGATCATTTCAGTTTCTCCCCGCGAGACTGGGCAAGTTTGTCGAGACCATAGTGGGTGAACGCCAGCCCCATGTAAACCGGCGCGAAAAAGTTCAGCAGCGGTATGTAATACAACAGCCCGAGCAGCGCCGCCAGCGCATACAGCGGCCAGCCGCCTTGCCGACGCAACTGCTGTAGCTCTTCCGCCGAAGCATGTTCCGAGAGCGCGTCATAAACGAACAGACGCTGATTCAGCCAGGCGTTCAGCAGCACCGAAATCGCCGCGCCAAACGGCCCCAGCAGCCAGAACGGCAGCGTGATCAGCCACAGCGCCAGATACACCACCATGGCATACAGGCCATTGCCGAGGCTGCCGGTGAATCCGCCGCCTTCGAGCCGGGCCAGGGACGGGTAATGCCGTTGCGCGACGATGCCGACCAGCAACGGCATGAACACCAGCGAAGTGATCAGCAGTGCGGTGAGATAGATCGCCGGCAACAGCAACACCGCCAGCAACATGAAACTGGCAAAACCCAGCAGCCAGCCGCTCAGCGACACCCCCAGCCATTCCGGCATCGGCGCGCCGGCGACGAAACCCTCCAGCCCGGCCAGCCAGCCGGCGCCAAACCACCACGCCAATCCGCCCCATACGACCAGCGCGGCCAGCATCGGCAGAAACATCACCGACAGCACGCGCGGCAGCAGCAGATCGGCGGCGGCACGGCGAAGAATCTCGAAAACGAAGGCCATAAACAATGTGGCGGAGGCAACAAGTTGCAATGCTAAGGCTTATAAAGGTGAAAATCCCGGCTTTGCCAAGACACCCGCCGCCGACGCGGCGCTGCATATCGATGCCCGAACACCCTCTTCGCCAGCCAACCGACCCCGCGCCGCTGATCCAGATCAGCGAGACCGAAGGCGTGCGTTTTCTGCATCTCGGCGGCTCGGCGGTGCAAAGCGCCATGCGCCTGAGCGCGCCGAATCAACTGGAACTCGAATACACCCGCGCCATGATCGGCTACCTGCTGTTTGTGCCGCAGCGCTCGCCGCGACCGCGCGACCTCGCGCTGATCGGCCTGGGCGGCGGTTCGGTAGCCAAATTCATCCATCGCCGCCTGCCCGACAGTCGCATCACCGCGCTGGAAATCCACCCGCAAGTCGTTGCCGCCGCGCGCGCACATTTCGCGCTGCCGGATGACGACGCGCGCCTGGAAATCGTCATCGGCGACGGCGCGGCCTATGTCGGCGAGCACCCGGACAGCCGTGACGTGCTGCTGGTCGACGGCTACGGTGCCGAACACATCGTCGCCGAACTGGCCACCCCGGCGTTCTACCAAGCCTGCTACGCCATGCTGCGACCGGGCGGTGTCGGGGTGTTCAATCTGTGGGGCTCGGACCCGAACTATCCGCAGTACTTCAAGGGACTGGCCGCCGCTTTCGCCGGCCATGTCCTGCAACTGCCTGCCGAAACCAAGGGCAACATCGTCGTGTTCGCGTTCCGCAGGCCGCTGCCGGAGACCTCCTTTGCCTATCTTTCCGGCCGCGCCGATCGCCTGCAAGCCGACCTGGGCATCGAATTCGACGACTTCCTGGTGCGCATGGCCGAGTACAACGGCTGCAGCGAGGATGCGTTCCTGATTTGATCCGGCACCCGGCATCTACGTCCCCCCCTAAGGTGCGGTATCGATACCCGCTCGTCGAGCCAGCCGCCAATACCCATATCTACTAATCTATTATTCATTTAGTAGACATTACCACCCTCCCCTACCTATACTGATTTCTACTAATCTAATTGCAATTTAGTAGAGAATGCGTCTCCCCGAATCTGCACCCACATTGGAAAGTGTGTTCACGCAGCTCCCACCTGCTCGCTTGCAGGCGGTCATTCAGCATGTCCATCCGCTGCCCACCGGGAAATATCTGCACTGGGATGAACTGCGCCGACGTTCCGCCCCGGACGGGCTGACGCACGCGGAATGGTGGGCGGCGGTGACGTTGGCGCGGGCGGCCTCATTTCAACCCTTGCCGTTGCTGGACAAGCAGGGCGCGCCGTTTGTTTTTGCCACACCCAACCCGGTATCGATAGCCCTGCACCACATTGATCGCGATGCGGCCGGGCAGATCCGCGCCGCTGGCGATGCGCCGCTGCAGGCGGAATCGCAACGCTATCTGATCAGCTCGTTGATCGAGGAGGCAATCACCTCCAGCCAGTTGGAAGGCGCGTCGACGACGCGCAAGGTGGCGGCGGCCATGCTCCGGAGCGGGCGCAAGCCGCGCGACCTGAGCGAAAAGATGATCTTCAACAATTACCGGGCCATGGAACACCTGCGTTCGCTGCGTGAAATGCGGTTGACGCCCGAACATGTGCTGGAACTGCACCGGATGCTGACCGAAGACACGCTGGAAGACGCGCGGGATGCCGGCCGCTACCGCTGCGATGACGCGGTGCATGTCGTCGATCTGCGCGACAACACGGCGTTGCATGTACCACCCGCGCATGCCGAACTGCCGCAGCGCATGCAACGGTTGTGCGATTTCGCCAATGCCGATGAGGCTTCCTTGCCCTTCGTGCACCCGGTGCTGCGCGCAATCCTGCTGCATTTCATGCTGGGCTATGACCATCCCTTCGCCGACGGCAACGGCCGCACGGCGCGGGCGCTGTTTTACTGGTCGATGGCGAAAAGCGGCTACTGGCTGATGGAATACACGTCGATCAGCCACATTCTGCGCAAGGCACCGGCGCAGTACATGCGCGCCTATCTGCACACGGAAACCGACAAGAACGACACCACCTACTTCCTGCTGCACCAGTTGCAGACGATCCGTCAGGCGATTGCCGCTTTGCATGCGTATGTGGCGAAGAAGGCGCACGAGCAAAAGGAAACCGAACGCATGCTGGCCAGTTCGCCGGCCCTGCGTGGCCGCTTCAATCACCGCCAAACGGCGCTGCTGAACCATGCCTTGCGCAATGCGGGCGAAGCGTATCGGGTGGACGCGCACCAGCGCTCACACGCCGTGGTGTATCAAACCGCGCGTCAGGATTTGTTGGCACTGGAAGCGCTGGGCCTTCTCGAAAAGACCAAACAAGGCAATGCGTTTGTGTTTTATGCCCCGACCAATCTGCGTGTTCGGCTCAATGCGCTGACCCAATCCGGCGCATGATTTTTAAGCGCCAAAGCCTAAGGAACCACTGATTAATTCGTCACCCCGGCGAAGGCCGGGGTCCAAGTCATTGATTACCCTGGATTCCGGCATGGTCGTCACCCCGGAGTTGGGTAATCCGGGGCGGAATGACGGAATTGGATTTAATCAGCGTTTCCCTAACTCTATACCGCCCCCGCGACCTTCTCCTCACCCTGCTCTCCGACCGGATCGACTTTGACGCCGCTGACAGCATCGACTCCCTTGCCACGGTTAGACTACAGGCCTGTATTCGCCATTCGCGAATAGTGAATACAGGAAGCCAATCGCCGTCGAAGTTCAATCCGCAAATTTGGGTGGCGTTAATTGGACAATACCGGCATTCCTCGGATGTCCATCAAGTTTGCTGACTCCGAGCGCGCAACATCGCCAATGTTTGTGACAAGAATAACCAGGAAACATCCTAGATGGCCAAAACAACCTTAGACACCAACCCGGTCTTGCTTCAGACGCTGCTCAAGACCTGTGAGGATGGCAAGCTGCAATTTCCAGATTTCCAGCGCAGCTGGGTTTGGGAAGAGGAACGCATCATCAGCCTCATCGCCTCGGTATCGCGGGGCTTTCCGATGGGGGCGCTGATGTCGCTCAAGTCGAAGATCGACGGCCTTCAACGCATCGAAGCAGACTGACCATGCAATGGATCGCCCCCTCTGAAAAAGACGCTGCCTCCACCTCACTCGAAAAGCGTCTGTGGGATGCCGCTGACCAGTTCCGCGCCAACTCCGGCCTGAAGGCGCAGGAATACTCCGGCCCCATCCTCGGCCTGATCTTTTTGCGCTTTGCCGAAGTCCGCTTCGCCATCCAGCGCGCCAAGCTCGAAGGCGCTGCCGCATCATCCAGCGCATCTTCCAGACGAAGTAGCCGGGTCGATGAACCTGCCGCCTACCATGCCGAAGGCATCCTCTATCTCGCCCCCGGCGCGCGCTTCGACTACCTGCTGACCCTGCCCGAGTTCGACAACATCGGCGCCAAGGTCAACGACGCCATGCGCGAGATCGAAAAGCACAACCCGCAACTCGCCGGCGTGCTGCCCAAGACCTACAACCTGTTTACCAGCACCCTGCTCAAGGAACTGCTGAAGAAGGTTTCCGAGATTCCGGCCACGCTCGACTACGACGCCTTCGGCCGCATCTACGAATACTTCCTCGGCGCCTTCGCCATGACCGAAGGCCAGGGCGGCGGCGAGTTCTACACGCCCTCCAGCATCGTCAAGCTGCTGGCCGAAATCATCGAACCCTTCCATGGCCGCATCCTCGACCCGGCCTGCGGCTCCGGCGGCATGTTCGTGCAGTCGGCGCGTTTCGTCGCCGAGCATCAGAAGAACCCCGCCGCCGAGCTGGCGATTTGCGGCGTCGAGAAGACCGACGAAACCGGCCGCCTGTGCCGCCTCAACCTCGCCGTGCATGGGCTGGAAGGCGACATCCGCCACGGCGGCAACGTCAACAGCTACTACGACGACCCGCACAGCGCCACCGGATCGTTCGACTTCGTCCTCGCCAACCCGCCGTTCAACGTCAACGCGGTGGACAAGGAACGGCTGAAAGACATGGTTGGTGCTGGCAGAAGATTCCCCTTCGGCCTGCCGCGCACCGACAACGCCAACACTCTGTGGATTCAGTTGTTCTACTCGGCGTTGAATGCCAAAGGCCGCGCCGGCTTCGTCATGGCCAACTCGGCCTCAGACGCGCGTTCCTCAGAGCAGGAAATCCGCCAGAAGCTGATCGAAGCGCGTGCGGTCGATGTCATGGTCGCCGTCGGCCCCAACATGTTCTACACCGTCACGCTGCCCTGCACGCTGTGGTTCCTCGACAAGGGCAAAGCCAAGACCCCGCGCGCAAACACCGTCCTCTTCATCGACGCCCGCCACATCTATCGGCAGGTTGATCGCGCCCACCGCGACTGGACACCGGCGCAGATCGGCTTCATCGCCAACCTGGTGCGCCTGTATCGCGGCGAAGCGCTCGACTTCACGCAGGGCGGCGCCGAGGCCGAAGCCAAGCTGAAGGCGGTTTTCTCCCCTCTCCCGCAAGCGGGAGAGGGGCCGGGGGAGAGGGAACTCCGCTACGCCGACATCCCCGGCCTGTGCAAAGCCGCGACACTTGCCGAGATCGAAGCGCAGGGCTGGTCGCTCAACCCCGGCCGCTATGTCGGCGTAGCACCCGGCGAGGCCGTCAGCGACGAAAACTTCAAGGAACAGCTCGAAACCCTGAACGAAGAGCTGGAAGTACTGAACGCCCAGGCGCGGGAGCTGGAAGCGACGGTTGCAAAGAACGTGACCGAGATACTTGAAAAATGAGCAACCAACCGAGCACCCCATCCGAATTCATTCTTTACCAGACCGAGGATGGTCGGACACGCATTCAGTGCCGCTTTGAAAACGACACCATCTGGTTGCCCCAAACCCAGATTGCGTCGCTTTTCCAGACTACGGTTGCCAACATCAACATCCACCTGAAAGCGATCTACGCCGAAGGAGAGCTCCGCCAGGAAGCAACCATTAAGTCTTACTTAATAGTTCGCCCTCCTGCTACCAGGAGAAGGAGGCGAGACAAGTGTGCATGTCATGTCCGCAGGCTGGGCCGTAGCATCGCCAAAAATGTCGCGGAGATACTGGAAGCATGAAAACCGAACTTATCCATAGCCTGACCGATACCTTTGAGGGCCACGCCCAGCAGACGGAAAGTGCTTTCGCCCAGGCCTTGGAGTTGCAGTCGCGCATCGCGCAGAATGCCGCATCGCTGTTGACGTAAAGGAGACCTCATGGACACCGAAACGATTGAAGAAACCGTCCTGCATTTGCCCATGCAGCAACGCGCCGAATTGGCGCACAAATTGTTGCTCAGCCTGGATGATCAGAGCGAGGATGAAATCGCCGAAGCATGGCGTATCGAAGCGCAGCGGCGTTCGGCGGAAATTGACAGTGGCGCGGTGAAAACCATTTCCGCCGAAGAAGCCAGTGCTGCGGTTCGCCTGCTTTTGAAATGAATTACTGGTTTCACCCGGATGCATTCGATGAGCATCACGACAGCGTCGCGTTTTACCAAAACCGATTGCCCGGTCTGGGTGCGGACTACATCGTTGAATTTGAAGAGCTTGTAGGGTGCAATAACCAACGGGCATTGCATCTTAAGCCTTCAAGCATGCGGCGCATTACGCTGTCGCTAATGCGCCCTACGGACCTTTGACCGATACGCAACCCCGGCCTGTGGATGCGGATTTCGACAGGCTGATTGGTCAACTCACGATGCCGGAACCCAAGAAGGGAGGCAAGAAGTGAAGACCGAAAAACCGACCATCGCCACGAATGTGGCGGGGATTCTGGAGGCGTAGCGATGCAGCTTCAGGATGTTTGCGAACTCATTATTGATTGCGAGCACAAGACTGCTCCAACTCAGGAGACGGGCTATCCGTCAATTCGCACACCCAACATCGGACGCGGACGTTTCATTCTTGACGGCGTGAACCGCGTCTCTAAGGAAACGTACAGCTTGTGGACGAAGCGTGCCGTTCCGCTACCGGGCGACCTAATCATGGCGCGTGAAGCGCCGGTTGGAAATGTCGCGATGATTCCTGAAGGGCTTCACCCTTGTCTTGGGCAACGCACTCTTTTGATTCGTCCTGACCGGGCTAAAGTTGAGCCTTCCTTTCTTAATTACTTCTTGAACGGCCCGCACGTTCAAGGCTTGATTCACTCCAAGACGAACGGCGCGACCGTTGCCCATCTGAACATGAAGGATGTTCGGACGATGGACTTGCCCCCGCTCCCCCCGCTCCCCATCCAGCAACGCATTGCAGGCATCCTGTCGGCCTACGACGAACTCATCGAGAACAGCCAGCGGCGTATCAAGATTCTGGAATCGATGGCCCGCGCCCTCTACCGCGAGTGGTTCGTCCACTTCCGCTTCCCCGGCCACGAAAACCATTCCCGCGTCGCTTCCCCCCTCGGCGAGATTCCGCAGGGGTGGGAAGCCATCGCTTTTACAGAAATCGCAGACGTGTTGAGTGGTGGCACACCCAAGACCAGCACCCCTGAATACTGGGATGGGGAAATTCCATTCTTCACCCCACGCGACGCGCCAGACTGCTTCTACGTTGAGGACGCTGACAAGCACGTCACAGAACTAGGGCTTTCCAAATGCGCGAGCCAACTCTACCCGCCAGACACGGTTTTCATCACCGCCCGAGGAACGGTTGGAAAAGTTGCTCTCCCGTCTGTTCCGATGGCGATGAACCAATCGTGTTATGCACTGCGCGGCAAGTCTGGAATTTCGCAGCGGTTCCTGTTTCTGATGACCCTCCAGCAGGTTGAGTATCTGAAAACCAATACCGGCGGTTCGACGTTCGACACCATCGTCGTCGATACCTTCCGCCGAATGCAGATAGCGAAGCCCCCTCACGATTTAATCGCAGCCTTCACTCGCAATGTTGATGCTATGTTCGAGCAAGTGAATACGCTCCAACGCCAAACCCAAAACCTCCGCCGCACCCGCGACCTCCTCCTCCCCCGCCTGCTCTCCGGCCAGATCGACCTAGACGCAGCCGATAGCATCGAATCCCTTGCCACCGCCTGATCACCGCCCTATATTCGCCATTCGCGAATAGCGAATACAGGAAGCCCATGGCCGGTTCGAAGTCCAATCCGCAAATCGTTCTCCGCCCCCAGGATCTGGTGGTGTTGTTACGCCTGGCGCTGGAGCGCGGGCCGGCGCCGCCTTATGCGGCGCTGGCCGCCGACCTGGGGCTGACGGCGTCGGAAACCCATGCGGCGGTGGAGCGGGCGGTGGCGGCGCAACTGGCGCGCAAGGATGCCGGCGGCAAGGCAACAGTGGTGCGCGAGGCGCTGCGCCTGTTCCTGCAGCATGGGGCGCGTTATTGCTTTCCGGCCACGCGGGGCGGCATGACGCGCGGCCTGCCCACCGGCTATGCCGCGCCGCCTTTGAACGAACTGATCGTGGCGGGCAGCGACCCGGTGCCGGTGTGGCCGCACAAGAACGGCACGCTGCGCGGCATCGCCTTGCAGCCGCTCTACCCGAGCGTGCCTGACGCGGCAGCGCGCAACCCGGCGCTGTACGAATTACTGGTGTTGTTCGATGCCATCCGCGCCGGCAGCGCGCGCGAGCGGGCGCTGGCTATCGATCTGCTCGACAAGCGTTTGCAGCCATGAACGCCAACGACCCGAACGCCGCCATGTTGGAGCGGGTCGCCGAGCAATTGGGCGATGCTTTGCGCCAGAACATGGTGTTCGTCGGCGGCGCCGTGGCCGGGCTGCTGATTACCGACCCGGCGATGCCAGCGATACGTCCTACCGAGGATGTGGACCTGATCTTCGAGGCGCTGGCGCTGGCCGATTACCACCGTTTCGAGAAAACCTTACGCGCACGCGGCTTCGTGCCGGATCAGCGCCCGGATGCGCCGATTTGTCGCTGGCGGGTGGGCGCGCTGGCGGTGGATGTGATGCCGACGCTGGAAAGCGTGCTGGGTTTCTCGAACCGCTGGTATCCGCTGGCCCTCGCCACGGCGCAACCGCTTGCGCTGCCGAGCGGACGCACGATTCGCATGATCAGCGCGCCGGCATTCCTCGCCACCAAGCTGGAAGCGTTCGACGGACGCGGACAGGGCGATTTCCTGTTCAGCCACGATCTCGGCGATTTGCTGGCCGTGGTGGATGGCCGCGACACTCTGCTGGATGAATGCCGCGACAGTGCGCCGGAATTACAAGCCTATCTGGGCGAACGTTTCGGCGGCTTGCTCGCCAAGCCCGCATTCGTCGAGGCGTTGGCGGGCCACCTTCCGGGCGATGCGGCCAGCCAGGAACGCTTGCCGGATTTTGAGGCCAAGCTGCGCCGCATCGCCGGGTTGGTGTCGTCATGAACGCCCACGCCTACAGCGAAGACCAGCTCGTCGAAAAGCCCGCCATCGGGCTGTTTGCCGCGCTTGGCTGGCAGACGGTTTCGGCGTTGGAAGAAAGCTTTGGCAAGTCTCCCTCTCCCCCTGCCCCTCTCCCGCTTGCGGGAGAGGGGAGAACTTGGCTTGGGCGTGAGACCAAGGGCGATGTGGTGCTGGTGGAACGCCTGCGCGCAGCACTGTGCAAGTTCAACCCGGCGCTGCCGCCTGATGCAATTCAAACCGCCATCGACGAACTGACCCGCGACCGCTCGGCGATGAGTCTGGAAGCGGCCAACCGCGAGGTCTATCGGCTGCTGAAGGAAGGCATTACGGTATCCGTGCCCGACCGCTCCCTCTCTGGTGTAACTACCAGCCAACCGACTAGGCCGCCCAACAACGTCGGCCAAGTCTCTGGCTGCCCCGGCCCCTCTCCCGCTTGCGGGCGAGGGGGGCAAACCACGGAGCGTCTGCGCGTGGTGGATTGGGAACACCCGGAGAACAACGATTTCCTGCTGGTCAGCCAGTTCAGCGTGACCGGCGCGCTCTACACCTGCCGGCCTGATCTGGTCGGCTTCGTCAATGGACTGCCCTGGCTGGTGATTGAACTGAAGAAGCCCGGCGTGCCGGCGCGGGCGGCCTTCGACGAGAACCTGACCCATTACAAGCAGCAGATACCGGCGCTGTTCTGGAGCAACGCGCTGCTCATCGCCAGCAACGGCACCGACAGCCGGGTCGGTTCGCTGACCGCCGAATGGGGTCGCTTTTTCGAGTGGAAACGCATCGAGCGCGAGGACGAACCGCGTCGAGTGTCGCTGGAAGTGATGCTGCGCGGCACTTGCGATCCGACCCGCCTGCTTGATCTGGTCGAGAACTTCACGCTGTTCTCGGAACACAAGGCCGGGCTGGTCAAGATTCTCGGCCAGAACCACCAGGTCCTTGGCGTCAACAACGCCATTGCTTCGATGCTGGAAGCGCGCAAGCGGGGCCACGGTCGCGGCGGCGTGTTCTGGCAGACGCAGGGCAGCGGCAAGAGTTTTTCGATGGTGTTCTTCGCGCAGAAGGTGTTGCGCAGGCTGGCCGGCAACTGGACGTTTGTCGTGGTCACCGACCGCGTCGAACTGGACGAGCAGATCGCCAAGACGTTCAAGACCACCGGCGCGGTATCGGAAGCCGAGGGCGACGCATGCCACGCCGGCAGCGGCGCGCATCTACGCGAGTTGCTGCGCGGCAACCACCGCTACGTCTTTACGCTGGTGCACAAGTTCCAGACACCGGAAGCGCTTACGGATCGTTCCGACGTGATCGTGCTGACCGACGAGGCGCACCGCAGCCAGTACGACACGCTGGCGCTGAACATGCGCGCGGCGTTGCCGAAGGCGATGTTCCTGGCCTTCACCGGCACGCCGTTGATTGCCGGCGAGGAACGCACCAAGGAAGTGTTCGGCGACTATGTCTCGATCTACGACTTCCAGCAGTCCATCGAAGACGGGGCTACGGTGCCGCTGTTCTATGAGAACCGCACGCCGGAGTTGCAGCTGGTCAACCCGGACCTGAACGAGGACATCTACCGCCTGATCGAGGATGCTGATCTCGACGCCGATCAGGAAGCCAAGCTGGAGAAGGTGCTGGGGCGGCAATACCATCTGATCACCCGCGACGACCGGCTGGAAACCGTGGCGCGGGACATCGTGCGGCATTTCCTGGGCAGAGGCGCATTGGGCAACAGCGTGGGCAAGGCGATGGTGGTGTCCATCGACAAAGCCACCGCAGTGCGCATGTTCGACAAGGTCAAGGCGCATTGGGCGGCGGAAACCGTGCGGGTACAGACGGAACTGGGCGAACTGCATTACCTGCCAAGCGCTGGCGGCATGACGCCGGAACAGGCACAGCGCGATGCGCGCATGGCCGAGCTGAAACAACGCCTGGGCGTGCTGACCAGTACCGACATGGCGGTGATCGTTTCGCCGGGGCAGAACGAAATCCAGCAGATGCAGGCGCTGGGTCTCGACATCGAACCGCACCGCAAGCGCATGAATGAGTCGAACCCCGGCCTCGACGAAAAATTCAAGGAGACAGACGACCCGCTGCGCCTGGTCTTCGTCTGCGCCATGTGGCTGACCGGCTTCGACGCGCCGAGCTGTTCGACGGTGTATCTCGACAAGCCGATGCGCAACCACACGCTGATGCAGACCATCGCCCGCGCCAACCGCGTCTTCCCCGGCAAGCACAGTGGCGTCATCGTCGATTACGCCAACGTCTTCGCCTCGCTGGAAAAGGCGCTGGCGATCTATGGCGCGGGCAAGGACGGTGAAACACCGGTCAAGGACAAGCAACAACTGGTCGAGGAACTCCGCCAGTCGGTGGCGAATGCGACAGCCTTTTGCGCCGCGCACGGTGTGATGCTGGCCGAGATCGAGGCGACCGACGCCGGCAGCATGGCGCGCCTGGCGCATATCCAGGACGGCATGAACGCGCTGATTTCACCCGACCCGCTGCGCCGCGACTTCCTCGCCCATGAGCGGCTGGTCAGCACACTCTACCGCGCCGTGAAACCCGATCCGTCGGCGCTGGAATTCGCCAGCCGCGTCGCCTGCCTGACCACCTTGGCCGAGGCCATCCACGCCAGACTGAACCCGAACCCGCCGGATATTTCGCAGGTGATGAACCAGATCAACGGCCTGCTCGACGCATCCATCACCGGCCACGAGATCAGACAGTCCGGCCCGCCCGCGCTCGACCTGTCGAAGATCAACTTCGAGGCGCTGGCGCAGCGATTCAAGGCATCCAAACACAAGAACACTGACCTGGAAGTGCTCAAGGCCGCCATTCGCGCCCAACTGGAAAAGATGATCCAGTTGAACCGCACGCGAGCCGATTTCGCCGAAAAGTTCGAGGCGCTGATCGAAAGCTACAACACCGGCAGCCGCAATATCGAGGAACTATTCGAGGAGTTGGTGAAGCTCTCCAACAGCCTGAACGACGAGCAGGAACGCCATGTGCGCGAGAACATGAGCGAAGAGGAACTGGTCATCTTCGACATCCTGACCCGGCCGGCGCCGGAACTGACAACCGAAGAACGCGCAGAAGTGAAGAAGGCTGCGCGTGAACTACTGACACGGTTGAAAGGGCTATTGGTACTCAACTGGCGGCAGAAGCAACAAGCCAGAGCAAAGCTTACCGAGGCCATCAGCGCCACCCTCGATGAAGGTCTCCCGCGTGCCTACACGCCGGAGCTATACAACCAGAAATGCTCGGCGGTGTTTGAACATGTGTATGAGAGCTACCCGGAGCGGGATGCGGGGGTGTATGCGTGATGTGCGTCGCCCTGCCAGCGCCGGTTTTCCGGGTTTACGAACCAGAATCGCCCATCCGGTCAAAGACGAAAAATCAATAAAAAACCCGCACTCAGGCGGGTTAATGGACTGCTCTAGACGACTTTGCACTGCTTATTGGTGCCCCGAGCCAGACTCGAACTGGCACGCCTTGCGGCGCTGGATTTTGAATCCAGTGCGTCTACCGATTCCGCCATCGGGGCTGGAAAGGGCGGCAATTATGGCTGAAGGTGTCCTTTCCGAGCAACGTATAATCCGCAGCCTTATGAAAACCAGTGATTTCGATTACTTCCTGCCGGAAGCGCTGATCGCGCTTTATCCGCTGGCACAGCGTGATGCCAGCCGTCTGCTGCACGTCGATGCGCCGCAGTCGCGGCTGACCGACCGGCGGTTCGCCGAATTGCCGAGTTTCTTCCGGGCCGGCGATCTGCTGATATTCAACGACACCCGCGTGATCAAGGCACGCCTGCATGGCGAAAAATCCAGCGGCGGCAAGATCGAGGCATTGGTGGAACGCGTGCTGAGCGAACATGAGGCGCTGCTGTTCATGCGCGCCAGCAAGTCGCCCAAACCGGGCGCGCGGATACGCTTTGCCGATGCCATTGCAGCCAGGGTCACGGGGCGCGAGGGAGATCTGTTTCGGGTTGAGTTCGACCCCGCCCGGACGGTGCTGGACTGGCTTGAACTCTATGGCGAGATTCCGTTGCCGCCGTATATCGACCGCGGCGCCGAAGCTGAAGACGAGGCGCGCTATCAGACCGTTTATGCCAGCAATCCGGGCGCGGTGGCGGCCCCCACAGCAGGCCTGCATTTCGATGAGACGATGCTGGCGACCTTGCGCGCGGGCGGGGTGGAAACCGCCTTCGTCACCTTGCATGTCGGCGCCGGCACGTTTCAGCCGGTGCGCGTCGAAAGCGTGGCCGAGCATGTCATGCACAGCGAGCGCTATGCCATTCCGCAAGCGACGGTCAACGCGATCGTCGCCGCCCGGCAGCGCGGTGACCGGGTCTGCGCGGTAGGCACCACCAGTCTGCGCGCACTGGAGTCCGCCGCCCGTTCGGGAACCTTGCAGGCGGGCGAGGGCGAGACTGATCTGTTCATCACGCCGGGCTATCGCTTCAACGTCGTGGAGCGTCTGATCACCAACTTCCACCTGCCCAAATCCACCTTGCTGATGCTGGTGTCGGCGTTCGGCGGCAGCGACCTGCTGCGCCAGGCGTATGCGCATGCGGTGGCGCAGCAATACCGCTTTTTCAGCTATGGCGATGCCATGCTGATCGAGCGGCAGAATTGAGCGATTTTTCGGACATGCGCAAAAATGACTTTTAATTCAATGGGTTTTCGCTTATAGTGCGCGCCGTTGTGCAATGCAGTAGTTGGCTTCGCGATCGCATGATCGTTGTTCTATCTAGCCCACGGGACTGTTTTCACAGCCCCATCGTCCCCGACCTCACCTGATCCTTTCCACGGAATGCGTTTCCGTCGATTTGGCTTCGCGGCATTCGGTTGGCGCCGATGTTTCGCGAGAATCGACGTGGCCGAAAATTGTCGGCCTGAGCGTTTCTGTTTTCGTCCCCCGACGGGACGTGTTGTCCTTTGCTTGCCCCGAAAAGGCCGGCAGGGACAGGTATCGAAAGGATTTACATGAGTTTCGCTGATCTGGGTCTCAACCCCATCGTATTGAAGTGTCTGGAAACCACCGGCTATACCGAGCCGACGCAAGTCCAGATGGAAGCCGTGCCCGCCGCGCTGGCCGGTTCCGACCTGCTGGTCTCCAGCCACACCGGCAGCGGCAAGACCGCAGCCTTCCTGCTGCCCAGCCTGCACAAACTGGCCGAGCCGTCCCAGTTGCCCGGCGTCGGCCCGCGTTTGCTGGTGTTGTGCCCGACTCGCGAACTGGCGTTGCAAGTACAAAAGCAGGCGGCCATCTACGGCGCCGGCATCAAGAAATTGCGTACCGTCTGTCTGGTCGGCGGCGCGCCGTTCGGCCCGCAGTTCCAGGCCATGCGCTACAACCCGGAAGTGATGATCGCCACCCCCGGCCGTCTGATCGACCACATCGAACGCGGCCGCATCGATTTCTCGCGCCTGGAAGTGCTGGTGCTGGACGAAGCCGACCGCATGCTGGACATGGGCTTCATCGAAGACATCGAGCACATCGTGTCGAAGACCCCGGAGTCGCGTCAGACCCTGTTGTTCTCCGCCACGCTGGACGGCATGGTCGGCAAGCTGGCGATGAACATGACCAGGTCGCCGAAGCGCGTCGAAGTCGCCACCCGCGAAGAGCACAAAGCCAATATCGACCAGCGTCTGCTGTTCACCGACGACGTCGGTCACAAGCGCCGCTTGCTCGACGTGCTGCTGCGCGATGTCGAACTGACCCAGGCGGTGATCTTCACCGCCACCAAGATGAGCGCCGACGATCTGTCGGAAAGCCTGCTGGAGCAAGGCTTCTCGGCCGCCGCGCTGCATGGCGACATGCCGCAGCACAAACGCAATCGCACGCTGCAGCGTCTGCGTGACGGCCAGATCAAGCTGCTGGTCGCCACCGACGTCGCCGCGCGCGGCATCGACGTGGCCGGCATCAGCCACGTCATCAACTTCGACGCGCCGCGTCAGGCGGAAGACTACGTGCACCGCATCGGTCGTACCGGCCGCGCCGGCCGTACCGGCATCGCCGTCACCTTCATTGCCGGTCGCGAGCGCGGTCTGGTGCGTGATATCGAACGTTTCACCGGCCAGCCGGTGCGGGTTGACGTGATTGCCGGCCATGAGCCGCAAGCCCGCCCGGAGCGCAGCTTCGGCGGCAAACCGCGTTCCGGCGGCGGCAAGGATTGGGGCAACAAGCCGCGTTCCAGCGGCAGCGGATATCAGGGTCGCGGCGGTAGCTGGGCCGGTCAGAATGCGGGACAGGGCCAGGGTGGCTATGCTGGCCGCAACCGTGATGATGCACGCGGCAACGGCTTTGGCGCACCGGCCGCTTCCGCTGGCAACGGCGGCGGTTGGCAAGGCAAACCGGATGCGCGTGATTCACGCCCGGCCTGGAACAAGCCGGATGCGCGTCCGGTATCCGCCAAGCCGGCGCATTCCTGGGATCGTCCGGAGAAGACCAGCACCTGGTCGAAGCCGGACGTTCGCCCCGCTTACAAGGGCGCACACAGCCAGAACGACGATCATCGTCCGGCTGCCACCAAGCCGCGCGGCCGTCAGAGCTGGTAAGTTCGCTACAGCATGAAGCGGTTACTGGCGCCCTGACGGGCGCCAGTTCATTTCAGGCGCTCAGTTGCGATCGTCCGGCGCGCAACGCCAGGCCACCGGATCACCCGGTTTCCCGGCAAACGTACCGGCATTGATTTCCAGCACATAGGTGACGCGACGGGGGGGGTAGTGAACCGGACAATCCTGGTCGGCGCAAGGTTGCAGGCTGATAGCGCCGGCGACCTTCAACTCGGGACCGACCCAGATCAGGTCAATGGGAAAATGCATGTCATGCATCCAGAAGCCATACGTATCCGCAGCGGGAAACACGAACCACAAGCCGGAACCTTGCTTCAAAGCCGATCGGCCGGACAGCCCGCGGGCGCGTGCATCGACGCTGGCGGCCACCTCGACGTTGAAGATTTGCGCGCCGATCTGAATCTGCCTTGCCTGCTCGACGGTACAACCTGCCTCGGCGCGCGCCTCACCCAAAGTTCCAAGCAGGGCGGCAAACAGCCAGGCGGGCATTAAACTCGCGCCCCTCATTCGTTGAAGCATTTTTCGGCTCACTCCTATGCAATTTCAAGTTACGCATCGTTCCGGCAAAGCCCGTCGCGGCACACTGGAAACCGCCCACGGCACGATTCAGACTCCGGTGTTCATGCCGGTGGGAACGGTCGGCACGGTGAAGGGCGTCACCCCGCACGAACTGGTCGACCTCGGCGCCCAGATCATCCTCGGCAACACCTTCCATCTCTGGCTGCGTCCAGGCCAGGAGGTGATTGCCGCGCATGGCGGCCTGCACGGTTTCATGCGCTGGGACGGCCCGATTTTGACCGATTCCGGCGGCTTTCAGGTCTGGAGCCTGACCCATTTGCGCAAGATCAGCGAAATGGGCGTCAAGTTCGCCTCTCCCCTGGATGGCCAGCGTCTGATGCTGTCGCCGGAAAAGAGTATGGAAATCCAGAAGACATTGAACTCGGACATCGTCATGATCTTCGACGAATGTACGCCGTATCCGGCCGACCACGATACCGCGCGCATCTCGATGGAACTGTCGCTGCGCTGGGCGGAGCGCTCGAAAACAGCGCACGCCGGCAATCCCAACGCCTTGTTCGCCATCGTCCAGGGCGGCATGTATGAAGACCTGCGCGAACGCTCGCTGGAAAAACTGACGGAAATCGGCTTCGACGGCTATGCGCTGGGCGGCCTGTCGGTCGGCGAGCCGAAGGAAGACATGGAACGCATCCTCGACCACATGGGGCATCGCCTGCCGGAAGACCGGCCGCGCTACCTGATGGGCGTCGGCACGCCGGAAGACATCGTGTTCGCCATCGAACGCGGCATCGACATGTTCGACTGCGTGATGCCGACCCGCAACGCCCGGCATGGCCTGCTGTTCACCTGGTCCGGCGATCTGCGCATCCGCAACGCCCGCTTCAAGGCGGATACCGGGCCGATCGACGCGCAATGCAACTGCTATACCTGCCGCCATTACAGCCGCGCGTATCTGCACCATCTGCACCGCTCCGGCGAAATGCTCGGCGCGCGCCTGAACTCGATCCACAACCTGCATTTCTATCAGGACTTCACCGCACGCCTGCGCGAGGCGCTGGAGCAAGGCCGCTTCGAGGCATGGCGGACGCAGTTTCTTGCGCAAAGACAGCAGGGTGTAGCGTGAGGCAAGTGCATCGGCGGATACCCGCGCCCGCGCAAAGCTGGATGTCTGCATCAAAGTTTTTCGGAAACAAGAGCTTGTCACATCGGGCTGTTAGAATGCGCGAGTTTTTATCTACAGGTTTGTTCATCATGCTGATTTCACCCGCCTTTGCCGCCGATCCCGCACAACCCGATCCGCTCTTGAGTTTTCTGCCCTTGATCGTGCTGTTTGCGCTGTTCTACTTCCTCATCATCCGGCCGCAGATGAAGCGCGCCAAGGAAACCAAGAAGATGCAGGAGTCGATTCAGAAAGGCGACGAAGTGATCACCGCCGGCGGCCAGGTCGGCAAGGTCGTGAAGATTGCCGACCAGTACATCACGCTGGACATCGGCGGCGGCGTCGAGTCGCATTTCCAGCGCGCCACGGTGACCACAGTGCTGCCCAAGGGCACGATCAAGGAACTCTGAAGACTTCTTGGTGAAACGTGAAAGGTGAAACGCCTGTTTCACTTCTTTTCACGTTTCACGCGTCACAGTTCGTGCTTCACCTTTCACGCTTCACCTTTCACGGTTAAATCATGAACCGCTATCCCCTCTGGAAATACATCGTCATCGGCGCGGCGCTGATCATTGCCTTCGTTTACACCTTGCCGAACTTTTTCGGCGATGTGCCGGCGGTGCAGGTCATGCCGATCCGGACCACCGAAAAGGTCGATACCGCCTTGTTGAACCGGGTCGAATCCGCCTTGCGCACGGCCGGTTTGAACTCTACCGGGGTGGCGCTCGATCCGCGCGGCGTGAAGGCGCGCTTCACCGACACCGACACCCAGATCAAGGCCAGGGATGTCATCCAGACCAGTCTCGGCTCTGGCTACACCGTGGCGTTGAATCTGCTGCCGGCTTCGCCGGCCTGGTTGACCGGGTTGGGTGCGTTGCCGATGAATCTCGGTCTGGACCTGCGCGGCGGCGTGCATTTCCTGATGCAGGTGGATATGCCGATGGCGCTGGAGAAAGCTGCCGAACGCTATCAAGGCGATATCCGTACCCTGCTGCGCGAGAAGAAGGTACGTTACACCGCCATCGGCCGCGAAGGTGAACGGGTCAATCTGCGCTTCCGAGATGCCGAGCAGCGCGACGCGGCGCGTGAGGCCATCGAAGATGCTTACCCCGATCTGCAACTCGATGAAGCGCAAATCGGCGAGGAATATGCGCTCAGCGCGACGCTGAACGACATGGCCAAGGTGCAGACCCAGGAATTCGCGCTGAAGCAGAATCTGACCACGCTGCGCAACCGGGTCAACGAACTGGGCGTCGCCGAACCCTTGATTCAGCAGCAAGGCGTCGATCGGGTGGTGGTGCAACTGCCGGGGGTGCAGGACACGGCCAAGGCCAAGGAGATCCTCGGTCGCACCGCGACCCTGGAAATCCGCATGGTCGACGAGGAACGCATGCAGGACCCGGTCGCCATGCAGGCCGCCGCCGCCGGCCAGACGCCATTCGGCGCGGAAATGTATTACGAGCGCAACGGCATGCCGGTGCTGGTGCGCAAAACCGTGGTGCTGACCGGAGAGTACATCACCGACGCGCAACCCGGTTTCGACAGCCAGACCAACCAGTCCGCCGTGCATATCAATCTCGATGGCCGCGGCGCGCGTATCTTCAAGAACGTCACGCGCGAGAACGTCGGTAAACGCATGGCGATCCTGTTGATCGAGAAGGGCAAGATCGAAGTGGTCACCGCGCCGGTGATCCGCGAGGAAATCGGCGGCGGCCGGGTGCAGATCACCGGCATGGACTCGACCCAGGAATCCAACGACGTCGCCCTGCTGTTGCGCGCCGGCGCGCTGGCGGCGCCGATGGAAATCGTCGAGGAACGCACCGTCGGCCCGTCGCTCGGCGCCGACAATATCGAACGCGGCTTCAATTCGACACTGATCGGCTTTGCCGGCGTCGCATTGTTCATGATCTTCTACTATCGCTTGTTTGGTGTGGTCGCGGTGCTGGCACTGTCCACCAATCTGTTCCTGCTGGTGGCACTGCTGTCGATGTTGCAGATGACCCTGACCCTGCCCGGCATCGCCGGTATCGCGCTGACCCTGGGCATGGCGATCGACGCCAACGTGATCATCGCCGAGCGCATCCGCGAAGAACTGCGCAACGGCATGTCACCCCAGGCCGCGCTGTCAGCCGGTTACGACCGCGCCTGGGACACCATCCTGGACTCCAACATCACCACATTGATCGCCGGCATCGCGCTGTTCTGGCTGGGTTCCGGCCCGGTGCGCGGGTTCGCCGTGACGCTGTGCCTGGGTATCCTGACCTCGATGTTCAGCGCGGTCATCATCTCGCGGGCGATGGTCAACCTGACCTACGGCCGGGCAAAGCGGCTGACCAAAGTCTCGATTTAAGGAATACGGAAATGGAACTGTTTCATATCAAGAACGATATTCCGTTCATGCGCTATGCGCGCAGCACGATCTTTTTCTCGATCTTTTTCATCATCGCCTCGATCGTGTTGCTGGCGACCAAAGGCCTGAATCTGGGGGTCGATTTCACCGGCGGCACCATGATCGAGGTCGGCTATCAGAGCGCCGCCGATGTGCCGGCGATCCGCAATCACCTGGCCAAGAACGGCCATGCCGACGCGCAGGTGCAGAACTTCGGCAGTTCGACCGATGTGCTGGTGCGTTTGCCGGTCAAGGCCGGCACCACTTCGGCGCAATTGTCGGAACAGGTGCTGGTGGTGCTCAAGCAGCACGATCCCAAGGTGGAACTGCGCCGCGTCGAGTTCGTCGGGCCGCAGGTCGGCAATGAATTGTTCGAGGATGGCGCGCTGGCGCTGGTGGTGGTGTCGATTGGCATCGTGCTGTATCTGGCATTGCGCTTCGAATGGCGTTTCGCGCTGGGCGCCATCTTCGCCACCGCACATGACATCTTCATCGTGCTCGGCATCTGGTCGCTGTTCCAGTGGGATTTTTCGCTGACCGTGCTGGCTGCCGTGCTGGCCATCCTCGGTTATTCGGTCAACGACACGGTGGTGGTGTTCGACCGCATCCGCGAGAACTTCAAGAAGACGCGGATGACCGACGTGGCGGCGATCATGGACAACGCCAAGACCCGGACCCTGGGGCGCACCATCATCACCAGCGGCACCACCCAGATCATGGTGCTGGCAATGCTGTTGCTGGGCGGCGAGGTGCTGTACGGCTTCGCGCTGGCACTGACCATCGGCATCGTCGTCGGCACCTATTCCTCGGTGCTGGTGGCCAGCCCCGTCGTCATGTGGCTGGGCGTATCGCGCGAGGATTTCATCAAGCCGCCCAAGGAAGAAACCGGCGCGGTGGTTTGAGTTTTTTGACCTTCCGGGGAGGCCCTATGGTTATGCGTTCGGGTATGCGCTCGATTGTGCGTTCTACCGCCATCGTGATATCGCTCGGCTTCTGCGTTGCCGCGCAGGCCGCCTCGGCGGTCATTGAAAAAACCATCTCCGGCTTCGCTTCTCCGGAAAGCGTGGTCATTGCCGGCGATCAGGTGTTCGTCTCCAATCTCGGCATCAAGCTGGAACCTTCCGCGAAAGACGGCGACGGCTTCATCTCGCGTCTGGACCGCGACGGCAACATCAAGAAATTGAAGTGGGCGGAAGCGCTCAACGGCCCCAAGGGCATGATCGTGGTCGACGGCATCCTTTATGTCGCCGATATCGACCGGGTGCTGGGTTACCGTCTGCGCGACGCCAAGCAGGTGTTCAACCTCGACCTGAGCGCTACCGGCAGCGTGTTTCTGAATGCTTTCGCGCGTTACGACAACCGCCGCCTGCTGCTCTCCGCGACCGATATCGGCAAGGTGTTCATCATCGATCTGGCGAGCAGGACATACAGCGAACTGGCGTTCGACACCGCGCCGCAAGGTCCGAACGGCATGAAGTACGCCGGCGGCCGGCTGATGCTGGCCGAGTGGGGGACGAACTCGCTGCCCAACGGCAAGGTCAAGGCCTACCGCCTGCAAAGTTCGCCCGAACGGCTGCGGGCGACGCTGGACCAGACCTGGGATGTGCAACCCTCCGGCTACTTCGACGGCATGGTCGATCTCGGCGCCAATCGCTGGCTGGTCTCGAACTGGGTCAAATTCGAACCCGCCGGCCTGCTGCAGGTGCTGGACACCCGCAGCGGCGCGGTCAGCGTGGCCAACCCGACATTCGCCATCGCCGGACCGGCCGACATGACACTCGACGACCAGGGCAAACTCTGGGTGCCGGGCATGCTGGAAGGCAAGGTTTACCGCATCTCCGTGCGGCCCTGAACGGCGCTGCTCGACACCGATCCGAGGTTCAGATGAAACTGTTTTCCCCGCTCTACCGCCGCGCCATGCTCTGGTCCCGGCACCCGCACGCGCCCTGGTATCTGGGTGGCATGAGTTTCGCGGAATCATCGTTCTTCCCGGTGCCGCCGGACGTGATGCTGGCCCCGATGTGTCTCGCCACGCCGCGCCGCGCCTGGTTTTTCGCGCTGCTGACGACGCTGACTTCAGTCGCCGGCGGTTTGCTCGGCTATGCCATCGGCTATTTCGCCTTCGATGCCCTGCAACCCTGGTTGCAGGAGAGCAAATATTGGCCGGCCTATTTAACCGCCGTCGAATGGTTCGGGCGCTGGGGCTTCTGGGCGGTGTTCATCGCCGGCTTCTCGCCCATCCCGTACAAGGTGTTCACGATTGCCGCCGGGGCGCTGTCCATGGCCTTGCTGCCGTTTATCCTGGCGTCGATCGTCGGACGTGGCCTGCGGTTTTTCCTGGTCGCCGGCTTGATGGCCTGGGGCGGTGCGCGCATGGAAGCCATGCTGCATCGCTACGTCGATCGCCTGGGCTGGGCGACGGTCGCGATCATCGCCGTCGGCGCGCTGTGGTACGGCTATCGCTGAGTCCATCTAACAGGGCGTTGAAAAACGTGAGAAACCTCAAAAAACCGTCATACCGGCGCAGGCCGGTATCCAGTAACCGGCTGACTTCCTTGAGCTCTCCGTGCTGGACCCTGGCCTCCGCCGGGGTGACGGTGTGCTTTTCGACACCCTGCTAAAGCTTCATTTGATCGGCAGCACGCCCGGCGGCAGCTTGGCGCGCAAAGTTTCCACCAGGCGCTGAATGCTGGAAGCCATCGGCGACCGCCGCCGCCAGACCAGACCGATACTGCGCGCCGCGCCCGGCTTGCTGATCGGTTTCAGCACCACCTGATCGCCGGTGGCATTGAGACCGGCCCCGGCCAAGGTCGGAATCAAGGTCACACCCAGGCCCATGGCGACCATCTGCCGCAGCGTTTCCAGGCTGGTGGCGCGAATCTCCTCGCTTTTCAGGCCTTGCAGATGACAGGCTTCCAGCGCCTGATCACGCAGACAATGGCCTTCCTCCAGCAACATCAGCCCGGCGGCGGCCAGTTCATCGATATTGACCGTACGCGACATGGCCAGTGCATGCCCGCCGGGCACCGCGGCCAGGAACGGCTCGATGAACAATGGCGCAACTTCCAGTCCGGGATCGTCGATCGGCAACGCCAGCAGGCCGGCATCCAGTTTGCCGTCGGCCAGATGTTCCAGCATGTACGGCGTCATTTCCTCGCGCAGCAACAGGCGTAGTTTGGGGAAAGCGTCGCGCACCCGGGTCACCACATGCGGCAGGTAATACGGCCCGAGCGTCGGAATCACCCCCAGATGCAGTGTGCGATCCATCGGATCCTTGGCATAGCTGGCCATCTCGCGAATCCGCGCCGCTTCATCGATGATGCGCCGCGCCGATTCAACGATTTCGCGGCCGATCGGGGTCGGCGTGACGCGCTTCAATGAACGGTCGAAGACGATGACGCCGAGGAAATCCTCCAGTTTCTTCAAGCCGGTGGACAACGTCGATTGGCTGACGAAGCAGGCCTCGGCGGCTTGTCCGAAATGGCCGCAGTCGGCCAGCGCCACCAGATAACGCAACTCTTGCAGGGTCATGGCGAACTCTATTCAGGTTGCAGATCATTGCATTCTAGACAATCAATTGGATAGATGGCGCGCTCTGGCCTGTAATGGCATCCATCGCACTCGTTTCTGGAGAAAATCATGTTCAGCCAGCTATATCAAGCTATCAGCCAGTTTGGCTGCGGTCTCGCCGGCATCGCCTGAACTAGGGTTCAGGTCCGGCGGGCGCGGCGAAAATTCTGTTCAGTCAGAATGCCATCGAGCGGTACATCCCAGGGATCATTCGGTGCGCTCGCGACTTCCTGGACCGAAAACGCGACGCCGATCAGCAGCGGCCTTCGCCAGTGCCGCCTGCGCTTGAGGTGAGCCAGGCTGGCGTCGTAATAACCGCCGCCCATACCAATGCGCCACCCCTGGCTGTCAAAGCCCAGCAAGGGCATGAACAGCGCATCCAGTTGCCTGGCGCGCACCCGCCGCACGCCGCGGGGCAAAAATTCGGCAATGCCATAGCGGTTGTCGCGCCAGCCAGATTGCGTCGAATCCAGGTTTTTTGCCTTGCCAACCAAGCGGGTGAACCACATCGTGCACCGCCTGGCGCTGACCAAAGCCCGTCGCGGCACAACTGGCAGATAACATGCCACCCCCATTAGCAGCGCAGCTTTCAGCAGCGGCAGGATATCGATCTCGTGCTTCGACGGCATATAAAAACCGATGCGGCGGCGGCGATCGAGCAAGTGATGCCGCAAGGCCAGTCGCGCCAGCCGCTTGCCGGCGACGACACGGGCGGCAGGTGAAACCGCAGCACGACGGGTGCGCAACTGCTTGCGCAACGCAACTTTATCGAGGTGATTATCGGCGCCGGCAACTTCAGGATGGGGGGTCATGCAGAGGGGTCTCCCCGCTAGCGCCGTCCGAACCGCGATCTTGAACCCAGGGGTCCAAGTTCGGCCATGGGGCTACCGCCTCGGGTACATGGACATAATGCCACGCGCACACCAGCGGACGACACCCGCGACCTTAAGCAAAAGCTTATCGGTTCAAAGAATTGACAGTCCTCGCGAACGCAGCAGGGAGATTGATGACTCAAAGCGAGTCAGAACAGATTATCTTGAGAAGTCATGGCCTGATCAAGCAGCTTCGCCATCTGGGCGATACGCTGGCGGTGTTCGCGCATATCGGGTTCGATCGGCTTCGAGCTCAGATAGTCATGGGTGATGTTGATCGCCGCCATGATGGCGATGCGTTCCAGACCGATGACCTTGCCGCTGTCGCGGATCTCGCGCATCTTGCGATCGAGGAAGGCAACCGCCTGCAACAGACCCTCGCGTTCCTCTTCCGGACAGGCGACCCGGAATTCCCTGCCCATGATGGCGACATCAAGGCTTACATTGTTGGCCATGCGAGCAACCTCGGGGCAATGATCATTCAGTCGGGAATCTTGTTGTAAAGCGCTTCGGCGCGGGCTCGGGCGGACTCGAGCTTGTCGCTCAACTGCTTGTTCGAACTCTCCAGGGCGATGACCTGTTGTCGGAGTCTGAGCGTTTCATCGCACATGGATTGATAGCGCTCCAACATCAGAGCGAGCTTGGTTTCCAACGCGTCGAGTTCGGCTTGCATGCCCGCACTATAATTGCCGGCATTTTCCCGAGTCAACACGCGTTTTCACAAACCCCGCGGACACCCAGTCGCCACCATGGATAGCCGAACCCTGTATCTCCGTTTGTTGTCCTACGTTCGCCCGCACTGGCGCATGTTCAGCGTCGCCATTTTCACGATGATCCTGCTCGCCGCGACGGAGCCGATTCTTCCGGCATTGATGAAACCGCTGCTCGACGGCAGCTTCGTCGAGAAGGATAGCGACGTCATTCGCTGGGCACCCTACGCGCTGGTCGCGCTGTTCGCGGTGCGCGGCATCCTGATGTTCATCTCCGGCTACGCCATGGCGTATGTCGGCCAGCGCCTGGTGATGGATTTGCGCGCCGAGATGTTCAACAAGCTGCTGACCCAGCCGACCGCGTACTACGATGACCAGGCCAAGGGCCAGTTGGTGGCGACCGTCGCGTTCAACGTCAACCAGGTCACCGCCTCGGCTACCAGCGTGGTGACTTCGCTGGTGCGCGACACCTTGTCCATCGTCGGCTTGATGGGCTGGCTGCTGTGGTTGAACTGGAAACTGACCCTGGTCACCCTGGCGATCGTGCCGGCGTCGGTCTGGATCATCAAGGTTGCCAGTCGCCGGTTGCGTTACACCAGCCGGGAAATGCAGAAAAACGTCGGCGACATCACCCATGTTCTGGAAGAAAGCATCGGCGCGCACAAGCTGGTCAAGGTGTTTGACGGCGCCAGTTACGAGCAGAAGCGGTTTGGCAACGCCATTCAGCGCGCCCGCCAGTTCGCCATGAAGCAAACCGTCGCTGCGAACGCGCACGGCCCGCTCCTGCAATTGCTGGCCGCCATCGCCCTGGCCGTTATCGTCTATATCGCAACCCAGCAGGCCTCGACCAATGAAACCACGGTCGGCGGCTTCGTTTCCTACATGGTGGCGATGTTGATGCTGTCGGCGCCAATCAAGAATCTGTCGAACATCCTGCCGCAATTGCAGCGCGGCCTGGCTGCCGCCGAGGCGGTGTTCGCCCTGCTCGACCAGGACAGCGAGGCCGACAACGGTCAGCAGCGGCTGGAACGGGCGCGTGGCGAGGTCCGTTTCGAACAGGTTACCCTGGCCTACCCCGGCAAACCGAAGCCGGCGGTTGATGGCGTCGAGCTGACCGTCAGCGCCGGCGAAACGCTGGCCCTGGTCGGCGCCTCCGGCAGCGGCAAGACCAGCCTGGTCAACCTGCTGCCGCGCTTCTACAGCCCGACCGCCGGCCGCATTCTGCTCGACGGCACGCCGCTGGATGACATCAAGCTGGCCGACCTGCGCGCCAATATCGCGCTGGTTTCCCAGGATGTGACGCTGTTCAACGACAGCGTCGCCGCCAATATCGCCTATGGACGCCTGGCCACCGCCACGCCGGAAGCGATACGCCAGGCCGCTACAGCAGCGCATGCGCTGGAATTCATCGAAGCCATGCCACAGGGATTCGATACGCTGATCGGCGAAAACGGCGTCAAGCTGTCCGGCGGCCAACGCCAGCGCCTGGCCATCGCCCGCGCCTTGCTGAAGGATGCGCCGATCCTGATTCTGGACGAAGCCACCTCGGCGCTGGACACCGAGTCGGAACGCTTCGTCCAGGCGGCGCTGGAAAACCTGATGCAAGGCCGCACCACACTGGTCATCGCACACCGACTGTCGACCATCGAGAACGCCGATCGCATCGTGGTCATGGACCAGGGACGCATCATCGAAATTGGCACGCATGCCGAACTGCTGGCCAAGTCAGGCGCCTATGCGCGGCTGCACCAGATGCAGTTTCACGAAGCGGCGTGATCAGCAAACGCAGGGGTAGTGGGCTTGCTCGCAGGTGAACAACACCTACAGCACGACTTCGACTCGATTGTCTGCCGCGCGACAGCGATCTGCCGACCTGGCTGGCTGCCCGTTCAACCAGACGGTTGAGCCGATTTCGCCGCTGCTGCGCAACAAACGCGTCAAGACCTCGCGGCATTTTGGCCGATCCAGATTCGTCAACACCATATCGGCTCCGCCAGCATCGCTGGTCGGCTGATTTTGCGTCATTCCACCTGGCTTGACCCCAGCCGCGATATGCGATGCGGCTGTTTCCAGCGCATCCAGATTGCGGCCGATCTGCGCCAGATCGTCATTTGCCTGGGCCAGCGTATCGGCGGCCTTGCCGGGTTGCAGATAGAACCACAAACCGCCTATCGCCGCCGCCGCGAAGACCAGCAACACGATCATCGATTGCGTCGTTTTCCGCATCGTACCGCTTCCAGATCCGTTTGATGTCTTGCCACCGCCTCATCGAGCGGCGGCTTTCGATCAGGCGACCTGATGAAACGCCCGGCTCTTCTCGCGCACCGTTTCTACCAGCACCGACACATTTTCCGGCGGCGTGAACTGGGAAATGCCGTGGCCCAGATTGAAGACATGGCCCGAACCATGACCATAACTGGTCAGTACCGCCTCGGCTTCCCTGGCTACGGCTTCCGGCGTGGTGAGGAGGATAGTCGGGTCCATGTTGCCTTGCAGCGCTACCTTGTCACCGACGCGCCGCCGCGCATCGCCGATGTCTATCGTCCAGTCGAGGCCAACGGCATCGGCGCCACAGGCCGCAATTTTCTCCAGCCACAGCCCGCCGCCCTTGGTGAACACGATGCGCGGCACGGTACGGCCATCACGCTCGCGGGTCAACTCGGCCATGATGCGGGCCATGTAGGGCAGGGAGAATTCCAGATACGCCGCCTGTGACAGCATGCCGCCCCACGAATCGAACACCATCACCGCCTGCGCGCCGGCTTCGATCTGCGCGTTCAGATAGTCGATCACCGCGCGGGTGGTCACTTCCAGAATGTGATGCATCAAGTCGGGACGACCGTAGATCATCTTCTTGACCTGGGTGTAGCTGTCGCTGCCCTGGCCTTCGATCATGTAGCAGGACAAGGTGAACGGGCTGCCGGAGAAGCCGATCAACGGCACCGACCCATCCAGCGACTTGCGAATCTCGGCTACCGCGTCGATCACATAGCGCAGATGGTCATGCGGATTGGGGGGTTCCAGGTTGCGGATCGCCCATTCCTCGCGCAACGGCCGTTCGAATTTGGGGCCTTCACCTTCCGCGAAATACAGGCCAAGTCCCATCGCGTCCGGCACCGTGAGAATGTCGGAAAACAGGATCGCCGCGTCCAGGTTGTAGCGCGCCAGAGGCTGCAACGTCACTTCGGTGGCCAGCGTCGGCGATTTGCACAGATTCAGGAAGCTGCCGGCGCGCGCGCGGGTGGCGCAGTACTCGGGCAGATAGCGACCGGCCTGACGCATCAGCCAGGTCGGCGTGTACTCGGTGGGCTGACGCAGCAGGGCGCGGAGAAAAGTGTCGTTCTTGAGGGCGGACATGGTGAGCTCGAAAAATGGACCGCCGCATTCTACCGGAGCCAACTGCTGTTACGCGCGGTCTCGGGTTCTGCCGGGAAAACGCACCGACTCGATCAGCGCCCGGGTCGCGGCATCCGGCGGACGGCTGAGCAGGCTGACCACGATGGTGGCCAGGAAACCGGCGGCCAGGCCGAACACCCCGGCCGAGATGTCGCTGATGCCGAACCATTTCTGCATGCCGAAGAATTTGACCCCCAGCAGGTAGTAAAGCGTCACCCCCAGACCGCACAGCATGCCGGCGATGGCACCGGCGCGCGAAGCGCGCGGCCAGAAGATGCCCAGCACCAGGGCCGGAAAGAAACACGCGCCGGCAATCGAGAACGCCCAGGCCACCATCGACAATATCGTGTCCGGACGCATCGATGCGACCCAGGCAGCGGCCACTGCGACAAACAGCAACAGCGCTTTGGAGATGGCGATGCGGCGGCGGGTGGAAGCGGCGGGATTGATCATCTTGTAATACACATCGTGCGACAGCGCATTGGCGATGGTCAGCAGCAGGCCGTCGGCGGTCGACAGCGCCGCCGCCAGTCCGCCGGCCGCCACCAAACCCGCCACCACATAGGGCAGGCCGGCGATCTCCGGGGTCGCCAGCACGATGACATCCGGGTTGAGGGTCAACTCCGCCAGTTGCAGGATGCCATCGCCATTGATGTCTTCCACCGCCACCATGCCGAGTTTGGCCCAGGATGCGACCCAGGCCGGCAGTTCGGCGATCGCCGTGCCGATGACATTGCTGTACACCTCGTATTTGGCGAATACCGCGTAAGCCGGCGCGGTGAGATACAGCAGGGAAATGAAGAACAGCGACCAGAACACCGAATTGCGCGCTTCGCGCACCGAAGGCGTGGTGTAGAAGCGCATCAGGATGTGCGGCAAAGCGGCGGTGCCGACCATCAGACACAAGGTCAAGGCGAGAAAATTCAGCCGCGCCGTATTGCGCTCCGCCTCGGTTTCGCCGGGAAACGCCTCGGCATGCGGGTAGGCCGGTTGGGCGCTGGTGCGCGCGGCTTGCAGCTCGCGTTGCAAGCGCTCGCGCTCGCCGGGCGATGCTGCCGGCTGCTGGCTCAACTGCCGCTGCAAATCCTGCGCCCGCTCGGCATAAGCCTCGCGCACGCGCTGCTGCGCGGGGTCGGCCAGCAGTTCCTGTTCGCGCTGCTCGAGTTTCTGCAATACCTCGCCATAAACCAGTTGCGGCACCGGCACGCTGGTCATCTTGTAGGACAGGAACACCACCGGCACCAGATAGGCGATGATCAACACGATGTATTGCGCGACCTGGGTCCAGGTCACCGCGCGCATGCCGCCCAGGAACGAGCACACCAGAATGCCGGCGAGACCGACGAACACGCCGGTTTCAAAGGTGATGCCGAGAAATCGACTGGTGATGATGCCGACCCCGAATACCTGCGCCGTAACATAGGTGAACGACGCCAGGATCACGCCGCCGACCGCGATGCCGCGCGCCAGATTGCCGGCAGCGTCGCCGCCATAGCGGGCGGCGATGAAATCCGGGATGGTGAACTGGCCGAACTGGCGCAGATACGGCGCCAGGAACAGCGCCACCAGCACATAGCCGCCGGTCCAGCCCATGACGAAGGCCAGGCCGTCATAGCCTTTCTGGTACAGCGTTCCGGCCAGGCCGATGAACGACGCCGCACTCATCCAGTCGGCGCCGGTCGCCATGCCGTTGTAGACCGCCGGCACGCGCCGACCGGCGACGTAATACTCGTCGACATCGGAGGTGCGGCTGAAAAAACCGATCGCCGCGTACAACCCGACCGTCGAAGCCATGAAGATCCAGCCGATCCAGCGTTCCGGCGTGCCCATGAACTCGGCCACCGCCAAGGCGAACAGGAAAAACACGAAGGCGCCGGTGTACAGGCTGTAGTAGCGGAACAGCTTGTTCAGGTAGCCGGGCTTCATGGCGCGGTTTGCAAGTCTTGGCGCCGGCGGGTCGCTCAGTGCTTGCCAGTGCTGCCGAAACCACCCTCGCCGCGATGGCTGGCGTCGAAATCGTCCACCAGGTTGAACTGTGCCTGCACCACCGGCACGATGACCATCTGTGCGATGCGTTCGAACGGCTGGATGGTGAACGCGGTCTGGCCGCGGTTCCACACCGACACCAGCAGCTGGCCCTGGTAATCGGAGTCGATCAGGCCGACCAGATTGCCCAGCACCACGCCATGCTTATGCCCCAGGCCGGAACGTGGCAGGATCATCGCGGCATAACCGGCATCGGCGAGATGAATCGCCAGACCGGTCGGAATCAACACGGTTTCGCCGGGATTGAGCAGCACGGCCTCATCCAGACAGGCGCGCAGGTCGAGTCCGGCGCTGCCGGCGGTGGCGTAATGCGGTAATTGGTCGCGGACCCTCGGGTCCAGGATTTTCAGATCGACGTGCATGCAGACTCCGGGAGTTGGGCAGATCAAGATCGCCGGGATTAATCGTCACCCCGACGCATGTAGGGGTCCAGCGCGCCAGCGTCCTGGATTCCGGCCTGCGCCGGAATGACAGGCTCGCGGTAGCGGTTTTGCTTCATTGATACTGCGTGTTGTAAAGCTGCGCGATATGCGTGATCAGTCGCCGCGCCTGGGTCAGCTTGTCGGCCTTTTCCAGCACATGACGGCCGGCCTCGTCGAGCAGGATCAGTTGTGCGTGATCCGCGCCGAGCGCGTCCCTGACATCGTTGGCGACGATCAGCGGCAGATGTTTGCGGCGCCGTTTGAGCTCGGCGTACTCCTCCAGATTCTCGCTCTCGGCGGCAAACCCGACGCAGAACGGCGGCTTCGGGCGGCTGCTGATGTTGGCCAGAATATCCGGGTTGGGCGCCAGTTCCAGGGTCAGGATGTGGGCATCCTTCTTGATCTTCTGTTCGCTCGGATTCAGAACGTAATAGTCCGATACCGCCGCGACGCTGATGAAGATGTCGGCGGCATCCGCCGCCTGTTCGACCGCCGCCAGCATCTGCTGCGTACTCAGCACCGAAACCAGGCGCGCCTCGCGCGGCGGTGTCAGACAGGTAGGGCCGGAAACCAGCGTCACCTCGGCGCCAGCCTCCAGCGCCGCGCGCGCCACCGCGTAGCCCATCTTGCCGGAACTGGAATTAGTGATACCGCGCACCGCATCGATCGCCTCGAAGGTGGGACCGGCGGTCACCAGGACGTTCAGGCCATTCAGGCGCTTAGGCTGAAACCGGGCGACGATGGCTTCGAGCAGTGCCTCCGCTTCCAGCATGCGGCCAAAACCGGTCTCGCCGCAGGCCTGCTCGCCGCTGTCCGGCCCCAGCACGCTGACCTGATCCAGCAGCAATTGCGCCAGATTGCGTTCGGTGGCCGGGTTTTCCCACATCTGCCGGTTCATCGCCGGCGCCACCAGCAACGGGCAATCGCGCGCCAGACACAATGTCGACAGCAGGTCATCGGCGCGGCCCTGCACCAGTTTGGCGAGAAAGTCGGCAGAAGCCGGAGCCACCACAATGGCATCCGCGCCGCGGCTCAGGTCGATATGCGCCATGCCGTTGTCGACCCGTTCATCCCATAGATCGGTGAACACCGGATGACCGGTCAAAGCCTGAAAGGTCGCCGCGCCGACAAAATGCAGTGCGGCGCGGGTACACACCACCTGCACGTCGACACCGCTTTTCACCAGCAATCGCGTCAGTTCGGCGGCCTTGTAGGCGGCAACGCCGCCAGTTACGCCGAGCACGATACGTTTCAATTCCATGATCTAAATCCTCAGCGAGAACAACGCGCGATTCGTAAGTCACCCCATGGATACGCAGCGCGAATCCGCAATCCCGCATGGGTTTGATTCGAGCCGTGGCGGAATTGTAGGCCAGCAGACCTGATCTGAATGGCCTATAGCCTGCCGGGGTTTGAATCCGTCCGCAATAAAACCCGGCCGCTAGAGCCCGTTGATTTGCTGATCCTCCTTCGTTTGCCCCTGCCCATGTCTCGTACAGGGCAGACTACACTTCCATGTGTTCCTTCCCAACCGGAGACCGCCAGAATGCCCGCACATCACCCCGCCCAGCGCGCCATGCGACGCAACCTGCTCAAACTGGCCGCCGCCGGCGCGCTCGCCGGCATCGGCTGCAACGGCCTGGTTCGTCAGGCGCTGGCCGCCGGCAGTGGACCGACACGCAAGCAGGGTATCTACAAACTCGATGGCGAGGCCACGTTCAATGGTCAGCGACTCAAGGTCGGCGATGTGCCGAGTTTGCCGTTGACCGTCATCACCGGCCCAAAAACCCTGCTGGTTTTTGTGCTCGGCGCCGACGCCTATCTGGTGCGTGCAAACAGCCACCTGGTGCTGACCGGCAATGATGCCAAAGCGCCGAGCCGGGTCAGCGAGATCAAGCTGCTGGCCGGAAAGCTGCTGTCGGTATTCGACAAAGGCGAGCGCCGGTTGAGCACGACCACCGCTGTAGCCGGCATTCGCGGCACCGGCATTTACCTGGAAAGCGCGGCCGATCGCTCCTATGTTTGCCTATGTTACGGCCATGCGCTGCTCGCGCCGATAAATGCACCGGAACGACAACAGGCGTTCAAGACCACGCATCACGAGTCGCCACGCTGGATCTATCCGGATCGCATGGAGCCGGCAGAGGTGATCAACCACAGCGACGAGGAATTGATCCTGCTGGAAAGCCTGACCGGCAGGGTGCCGCCGTTCTACACGCAATACGGATATGGCTTCGGCGACGGCATCCTCAGCGATCTGGCGAAAAAGCGTTATTGAGCAAACCTGCCCCGGCTTCAACCCTCGATCTCGTAGCGCTTGACCTTGCGCCACAAGGTCGATTTATCGATGCCCAGAATCTCGGCCGCCAATGCACGGTCGCCATGCGTCTCGCGCAGGGTCTTGCGGATAAAGTAGGCCTCCACCTCGTCCAGGCTTTGCGGCGGCAGATAGTCCAGCGCCCGCCCGCGCACTTCCTTCTCCTCGCTCAGACGCGCCGGCAGCAGATCGGCGTCGATGTGGTCGGACTCGGCGAGAATGATCATGCGCTGAATCACGTTTTCCAGCTCCCGCACATTGCCCGGCCAGTCGTAGCGCATCAACGCACCCAGGGCAGCGGTGCTGACACCGGCGACATGCTTCTCCAGCCGCAGCGAATGCTTGTTGAGAAAGTAATAGGTCAGCAAGGCGATATCTTCGCGTCGCTCGCGCAACGGCGGCACAGTGATTTCCATGACCGAAAGACGATAGAACAGATCCTCGCGAAACAAGCCTTTTTCAACCAGTTCCGGAATCGGTCTATTGCTGGCGGCAATCACCCGCACATCGACATTGATCGGTTCGGTTGCTCCCATCGGATAGAACCCGCCATCCTGAGCGACACGCAGCAGTTTTGCCTGCAAGGACATCGGCGCATTATTGATCTCGTCAAGAAACAAGGTGCCGCCATCAGCCATTTCGAACAGCCCCGGCTTGTTGCGCTCGGCGCCGGTAAAAGCGCCCTTGCGATAGCCAAACAACTCGCTTTCGATCAGGTTTTCCGGGATCGCGGCGCAGTTGATGGCAACGAACTGTTTGTCGCGGCGCTTGCCGCGCAGATGGATCTGGCGCGCCACCAGTTCCTTGCCGCAGCCGCTTTCACCGAAAATCAGCACACTGGAATCGTAGGCCGCGGCCGCCGCGATCAGCCGATCGACGCGTTCCTTGGCTTGCGACTGGCCAATGATTTCGCCGCCATCCTGATACGCCCGGCGCTGCGAGCGCAAACGCTGATTTTCGGTAGACAGCAGATAAAAGCTCAGCGCTTTCTCGACCACGCAGCGCAGCTTTACGGTATCGAACGGCTTTTGCACATAGTCGTAAGCGCCCTCTTTCAGGGCCGCCACGGCGGAATCGACCGTCGCATAGCCGGTGATCAGCACGACCTGTGCCATGGCGTCACGTGATTTGACGAATCGCAGCAGATCCAGCCCGTCGACGCCTGGCATGCGCAGATCGGTCAGCACCACCGCCACATCATGGTTTTCCAGATAATCCATGGCTTCATGGGCGTTTTCCGCGCTGGCGACGTTGAAAACCATGTCTGACTCAGCCAGCACGGCGATGATCAGCTCGCGCATGTGCTTGTCATCCTCGGTCACCAATATGGTCACTCCAGCGTTGTTTCCGATCGATTCCGGTGCAAATGTGGTCGCTACGGCTGTTTTCATGGTTTGGTTCGTTCCAGATCAACCGCCGGCAGTTTGACGATAAAACGCGCACCGGCGCTGTATTCGCTGTCGTAAGCGATGAAGCCACCACGTTTGGCGACTATGGCATTGCTGATCGACAATCCGAGGCCGCTACCCTGGCCGACTTCCTTGGTGGAGAAGAACGGATCAAACAGCCGTTTGCGGATCTCCGACGGCACGCCCGGTCCGTTGTCCGCAACACTGATCAGCGCATAAGACGCTTCATAACGGGTACTGATCACGATGACCGGATCAGTGCGCTTGTCCAGCGCATGGATGGCGTTGATCAACAGATTGGTCAACACGATATCGAGTTGGCCGCAGGCACCCTCGACCACCAGACTGCCCGGAGCCAGTTCCATTCGGACTTCGATCTGGTAGCGTTTCAGTCGGCAGTTGATGAAGGTTTCGATCAGTTCCTGCACCAACTGGTTCAAGTCGCACGTTTCGCCGCTGCACTGGTCCTTGCGGGCGAAACTGAGCAGATCCTGGACCACCCGCGAACAGCGCTGAATTTCTTCGGTAATGATGTGGGAATAACCCGACAGCTTTGGTGAATCGGCGGTTCCGCGTTCAAGCAGTTGCGCATAGCCGAGTACATTGCCTAGCGGGGTGTTCAGTTCGTGCGCCACCCCCGCCGCCAATTGCCCCATCGCCACCAGTTTTTCGCGCATCGCGACGCTTTCCATGAGCTCGCGGTAATCGGTGATGTCCTGCAGGATCAGCACACCACCCAGGTCGTTTTCTTCATCGCTGAAGAACCCCAGATTCAGCGAAAAATAGCGAATATTCTCGGCGACCTGCAGCGAAACCTCCTGACTGCGTATCTCGCATTTGTAGAGAAACGCATCGCGCAGAATTTCTCGATCGCGTTCGTTGAGATGCAGAAAATCGAACAAATTAGCGCCAGCCAGTTGACCAGGCTCGCTATCGAACAGCAATTCGGCTTGTCGATTGGCGATGGTCACCCGCAGGTCGTCCTCCAGACTCAACAGCGCCCCAGGCAAGCTTTGCAATATCGTGTTGCCACGGTTGCGCTCGGTCAGAAAACGAATCTGGCATTCTTCGACGGTGCGAAACATCAGGCGCAGGGTCGATATGGTGGTGTTGTATTCGGCAATCAGGCGGCCGACATAAGTCCAGCCCAAAGGCTCGATGCGCGTCGGCTCAAGCAACCCCTCGCGGGCGTTGTGAATACCCTGCTCGAGGCGCCTGAGCGCGGTCAGCTCGGCCAGCAGACGCACAGACAGATAGCCCACATAACAGACCAGCAAGGTTCCGACGATCCACAACGCCCCCTGCTCGTGCCAGTATGCACTGAGCAAGGCGTATATCAGACTGCTCAGGATCAACACTGCAAGCAGCAGTATCCTGCCTGGCAGTGGAATGAAATTGGGGGCGTTCCGTCTGGACGCCCCCATGTACGACAGGAATGAAATACCGAGTCCTCTAAGTAGGAATGAAATACCGAGTCCTCTAAGCGACAACCGTCACGGCGTCGCTTTGACGCCGACGTTCAGAAAATCAACTGCAAGCCGAGTGTGGCTTGATTGTAATCCTGCAAAGCCGGGTTGGTCGGATGCTCGTTGTCAAAAGCCACCTTGGCATACTCGAAACTGATCTTCAATTTCTGACCATCCAGGTAGTAGTTGGCGCCGATGCTGTCCCAGGACTGATCGTAGTACTCGATAGTGCCGGTTTTGGCTTTGTAATCAGAGTTCTCATGTCTGGCGAAGAACTGCAAACGCCCCGGACCGACCTTGTTTGGCAGCATATAGCCGGCTTTTACGTAGTACCCCTTCATATCGGAATTCACTGTCAAGTCCGGATCCGGAGACTGCTCGAACGCATTACCGGTGTCATAGTCGAATGAAGCCGCTGACAAGGTATAGACACCGCTTGCGGTCGGCAACTCCATGAACACATCGACCGTCTTGCCACTGTAGTCCTGAATATCGGTGCGCAAGGGGAAGTTGGCATAGGCGACACCGTCCTGCTTGTCCATCGCAGCACCGACGGTCAGGACTTTCTTGGTGCCGAGATAGGTACCCAGATAACCATAGTCCGGCTCGACATCCCACAAACTATAGTGCACCCGCGCGGTCAGCCGCGGATTGTCCTTGGCGACATTGTCGCCCTCGCGGCCATCGGCGATCATCAGTCGATATTGCAGCTTGGCATCCAGCAGATTGCCCCAGATCGCCAAGCCGGTATCGCGGCTGCCGCCATAAGGCGTGTAGGACAGCACTTCCGCGCGATCCATGGTCAACGGCTCAAGACAAGCTTCAAGATTCTCGCGCGAGAAGGTGTTCTTGAAGCGCCCAACGATGAACCGCAACTCGTCACGGTAATCCAGTGTCACGTAGGCGTCGCGGTAATAAACGCTCTTGTTGTCCTGGCCGAGCTTGCTGTCGTTGCCGGCTTCCAGTTGCGCATAGAAACCGACATAGTCGTTGTACTGGCCGAAAAAGGTAATACGGTTGCGGCGCAGGAAGGCGTCGGTCGAAGAACCGTCATCGGTCGCCGAAGTGAAACCCTTTTGCTGCAGCCAGCCTTGCAGGGCATAGGTCAAGGTAATCGATCCCTGGTCGCCAAAATCGAACGTCGGTCCCGCTACCGCCCCCAGCGGCAGCATGCCGGCGACGCAACAGGCTAGAAGGGTCAGACGCGAAGGTTTTGCGGATTGCGGCTTGTTCGAGAGTTTTTGCATGTCACTTGGCTCCTGCGGTGGAGTGGTAAGCGCCTTGCACCTTGGCCAGGTCGCTCTTATGGCAGCTGGCGCATGCGTCAGCCGTGTTGTCTCGTGGCTTGGCCAACATATTCTTGTGCGCCAAGTCTTCCTTCATGATGCGGGCATTGCCTTTGTGACAACCCACACAGGAGTTGTTGACCTTGGCATGTTGCTCATGCCAGGGCGACTTGACCTTGTCCATATTCGGCGCGGCAGCGCGCTTGCCGTTGTGGCAGCGGAAGCAGCTCGACGCGCCCATGCCACAGGCATTGGCCAGCGAAATCGGCGACAACTGCGTAAGCCCCTCCGCCATCACGGAAGTGGCTTCGGCACCCCAACCCGAAGCCGGGCTTTGTGCCATCGAGTCAGCCGGCTTGCCAGTCAGATCGACCAGCAACGCAACGCTCAAACCCAGCACCGAGAGCAAAACCCCGCCCCGCAACAATCTTCCAAACAATCCACGCTTACTTTGACTGCAATTCATCGTTCTCTCTCCTCTGCTCATCGCTGGGTGTGGTACGCCGATCCGAAGACTCGGGGCGGTTCATTTCGGGTTGCGCAAAACGCGCTTCCCATGCCTTGCGGATGTCTTCCTCGCCCATGCCGGTTGCACAGGAACACACAGGCCCCTTGCCACGAAACTTCAGCCTGGGCTGACCAGGCTCAGCCGCCTGCACATTCACCACGACCAGCATGGCGATAAGCATCAAGACGATTGAATGGTGATAGGTCAGCATGTTCCGTGTGCGCCTCGGCGTAGGACAATTCTCCTAAAGCACATCTCATGCCACCTTGTACAAGCACTAATAATCAATAAGTTATGAAACCCGACTGGAGTCCTGCAATTGCAGGACAAGTCGTGTGCCGCGCAATCTTTCAATTTGCAATCGCCGCTGTCGCCCGGCTTTGCGGGCGCGCCACTATCCGCGCCAGTTCGTAGCGCGTGGCCCGCGCTTCCCGCAACGCCCTGCGCAGCACAGGCTCGACAGCAGGGGGAAACTGGCTGACCCTGGTCAGACTGTCACTGTAGATCCGCTCGTAATGTTCCGCAGGCGCGACGCGGAGGATCATTTCCACCCGCCAATCGCCACTGACCGGCGCCTGCATGATTTGCCGGTATTCGCGGGTTTCTCCCGCCGCCAGGCGCGTATCGGCTATCTCGCGGGTAATGCCGGTATCAATCTGCCAACCGATAATGTGGCTGGCCAAAAAATGCACGCCTCCGCGCGCATCGATCCGCACAAATTGCACTTCCACCTTGGGCACCATGTAGGTCGGGAAATGATGGCCTGCGCCGCTGTTGCGCAGCTTCCCTCGCGCCTCATGACGACCATCGCCGAGATCGATCAGCTGCAGCTCGATATCCAGTGCGCTTCGGGTCATTTTCTGATCATGAATACCGCGCCAAACATGTTGCCGATCCGGCATGTGGCAACCCTGACAAGTTCGCTTGCCCGGGCCCTCCTGTGCATAGGCGCTGGCCAGCCATTGCTGATACGTGTCCTCCTGCAACTTGCCGGCAATGCGCGGACCATCGTCGGGGAACTGATGGCAATGTGCACAGAACCGGCTGTCCTGAAACGCCGGCGCGATGGTAAAGCCGCCATGCGGGGCATAAGGGTTGTTTGTTGATCTGTCGGTGCCGTCAGGTGACGGCGCGGAGGTAGCCGAAGCGACATGCGCCCCATCGGCGGCAACGCCGCCGCTGACGACTCTGCCGCGCGCCGGCGGGCCAAAACGCCGATGCTCGCGTAAATGACAGGCGGCACAAACCAGACCGCGATGCGCAAGATCGGCGCTGACATATTCCGGCGGCGCTTGTTTAGGCGCATTCGGCCAGCCCAGTTCCAGCGCCAGCAGCGCTTTTTGTTCCGCCAGCGGCGCATGACAACGCAAACAGCGATTGCCCTGGTCCTGATTCATCAGCATCAACTGCCACAGCAACCCCGCCCCCACCGCTTTGCTGTGCAGGCTGGTTCGCCAGGCCTCGAACTGCTCGGCATGGCACTGACCGCAGCTATCGGGACTGAGCGAAGCCTCCAGCGCCGAAAAGGAAGTCGGTGGCGCGCCTTGTGGCGGTAACGGGTCGACCCAGTGGCGGGTCAGAAAATCCTGTGCAACCGGCGGCGCAGGCTTGGATGCATCACCGCAGCCGAGCAGCAGAGCCGTCGCAAGTAAATAAAGCGCGCAGCGACGCAAGAACGGGGCAATTGATTCGGCCATAGCATTCACCCAATAGAAAACGGCCCACGAAAAACACGTGGGCCGCGGAGTATGCAACAAGATCAATCAGGCATTAGCCACCGCAAGGGTTCGATGGCGCGCCGCCACCGCCACCGCCGCCGGAAGACACGCTTTCGCCGGTTTTGTAGGCTTTGTCAGCGTTGATCACTGCGTTGGTCGAGGGCGCATAGGCATTGGTTATCGTCCGCGGGTTGACCAGGGTGTTGCTGGTTGCCGGCCTGAAGAACGAGACCAGATCGGTACGCCACGGCGAATCGCTGGGCAGAATTGTGTCGCCGTTCTTGTCGGTGGTGTAGGTCAGGGAATTCCATTCAACCATTGCGCCGTCGTAGAAGCGGGTGGGCATGCCAAGGATCACGGTGGCGGCAATGCCGGTAATCATCGCCCGGAAGGTGGTTTCGCAATAAACATACAATATGTCGCCCGGCTGATACGCATTGCCTTCGCCCAGCAAACCGTAAGTGCCATCGACAAAGCCGACCCCGGCGACGGTTGCATTGCCGTCAATGACGTCCTGCGCCGTGGTGACATGCCCGTTAAGCAACTTCTCCAGGAATGCCTTGGGGCGATAGCTGAAGCCTTTGAGGGGGTCCAGAAAGTGCGTGTATTGCACTTGCAACGTACCGTTCGGGTGACCTTGACGAGCGCCACCGTTCTGGAAGGTCCACATGTAGTTGTCGGGGTTCACCGGCGTACAGAATCCCGTCGTACAAGCCTGACTACCCGTTAAATCGGAATTTGTGTCTTCGTTGAATTCGACCAATTCTCCAGCGCTGAACTGCGACATGCTGCGCGCATCCCAGATCAGCACGCCGTCGTTCTTGACGTTGACATCGGATGAGGGCAGTACTCGCAACATGTCTTCCACCGTGGCCTGAAGCTGGGTGTTGTCGACCTTCAGGTTCTTGACCGAGAAGGTGCCGGTGTTGGGCGCCACGCTCGCGGTAGCCTGGAAGTCCGCCGCCGGCGTCATGCTGGTGTCATCCAGCCACTGGTTGCCGCCATTGACCAGCGCCAGATTTTTCTTGTCCACACCCCAGTAGCGCAAGGCATACCAGATCCGGCCTTGCCCCATCGCGTTCCCATTGCTGCCGGTACCCATAGCCACAACGATCATGTCGTTACGCGGATCAATATTGTATTTCTTCAGCTGGGCATCCATCTGCGCCCCACCCGGCACCACACTTTCGGAAACAATAACGCCATTAGTGCGAGTGCTGTCTATCCACTCGCTCGACGGCGACAGATAAGTAAATACCGTAGTGCCGTTGGGCTTGATGTATTCGGATCCCGCCGGCCCAACCGCCACCTGCAGAATGACCAGTTTCCCGGTCAACCCGAGAGTTGCCCGCTGGGTTGCCCAGTCGTCCTTCCAGCGCTTCAGTGTGCTGCCGGAAATCAAACCGTTGACGTTGTCGTCGTAATCAGCGGCGGAAGCCTGGGCTATCTGTGCCGGTGTATTCACCGGTATCTGACTGGCCGTGGATGTCGAATCTTCTCCTCCGCCACCGCAACCGTGCAGTCCCAGAGCGATTACCAGGGCAGAAACACCTGCCCAGACTTTGTTGATGCGCATGTTCATCGTAAATCCTCCATCAAAACTCAAGATCGCGTCATCCCTGCCAAACAGCGACGCGCCTATTAATGGCTGGCCCACTGAACAAAACGGGAGATCCCGCCTGTTTCAGTCATGCGCAACCGCCACCGCAGCCAAGCCTGCGGGCCAAACTTGATCAGGCCGGCGGCGGTTTCAGCACCACCGGCATCCAGCCTTGTTCCAGGGCATCAAACAACACGTTGTAATCACCCAACTGCATTTCCAGCACCTGGGCGCCTTCCGAACGCAGGGCATCGGCCAGACCAGTCATGACCGGAACATCCGAAGGATTGATCAGCAACACCTTTTTGCTCGCGCTCATACGCAAAACACCACATCGTTATTGACGATCTGGCGCGCCAACACCGCCAAAGCATCGGTTGCGGGATCCAGCTCAACCACCGGCACTTCCGAAAATTCGAGCGCTTCCATCTGCTCCGCCACATCGCCCCCATCCGGTAATTTGCCCCAGGTAGCGATGCTGACCACGTCATCCAGCAAGGTCAGACCGCTGGCCATGCGCAGCGCCTCGACTTGCTTGTCCAGCGCCAGCATCAAAATCCGTTTCTGTTCCGACATATCCGTTCCTCAAAACACCAGCACTTGATCGCATTTGCGCACCAGTTCGGCATCCTGGTATTGCCCGCCGACAATCACCACATCCCCCAGGGCGTGCAGATCAAAACGACCTTCGCCATATCGAGCGGCGCTGTGCTCACACAACGAAATGCTGTTCGGACAAGCTTTGGCGCGCTCCACAAAACCGCCGTCAGCCAACAGGTTGACGCCGGTGTCGGTCAGAAAACACAGGGTTTCCCAACCGCGCCCGCCAGCCGCATCCAGCAAGCTGTTGGCCACAGAGAGATAGCTTTCGTCAGTAATCACGATTCCGAGCCGCATGGTTCAGGCCTTCTTGATTTTCCAGACCGAAGTTCCGCCGCTTTCCTGGCGATCAATCAGATCGTTGCCCTCCGCATCGCACATGGCGAGGATCGATTCACCGGATGAGGGGTTGTCGAATACCAAGGTGAGCACATCGCCGCCTTCCATCTTCTGCAGCGCTTTTTTGGTGTACATCTGCGGGTGCGGGCAGGTATAGCCGCATACGTCCAGCTTCCATTCCCCATCAGCGGTTTTGTTGAAACTCATTGCCATGCTCAGCTCCTTGTCTGCTTATTGACGTGTCGACCGCGATTACAGATCGCAGCCGGATGAATTGCGCGATGCATTCCAGTCCATCCATTTGGTAAATGCCTTCACACCGACATATGCACCGATCACCATGCCCAACAGGAATACCCAGCCACTGGGATCACCGTTGGTTACCGTGGCGAAGAAGGCGCCGATGTTGCAGCCCATGCCGATGCGCGCGCCCAGGCCCATCAAAATGCCGCCGACGATGGCGAAGAAGGCGGATTCCCAGTTCGGCAACTTCCATTTGAATTCACGCCGTGACAGCGCCATTACCGCCGCGCCGAAGATGATGCCGATGGACATGAAGCCGGGCGCATTCAGCAGCGGGTTGGGCAAACCGTTTTCAAGGCCGAAAAAGATGTTGTCCATGGTGTTGATGCCCAACTGCTGCATCACCCAGCCGCCCCATTGAGCTTCCTGGGTGGTGATGTACCAGTAGCCCGGATCGAATACCGTCTCCTGTAGCGAGAGACCGTTGGTATAGCCCATCGCCACCAGCATTTCGCCGAAGTTCATGATGCCGTAATGCTCACGCATGGCGCCGGTGACATACATGTGCAGGCCGGCAAAGATGCCCAGGCCGATGCCGGCCAGCGCGGTATTCCTGGAAGCGGTGCACATCGCCCACATGCCGGCCATTTCTTCGCCCATGCTCAGGGCGGCTTTGCCGGAGCGACGCAGATAGCCCTTTCTGTAATAGAAGGCGTAAAGCAGCACCAGCAAGATCGCGACCGGCAATATTGCGGTCAGCAAGGTATTGAGCACCACGATGCCGAACGTCGTATCGGCCCAACCGAATATTTCCGCTGTGGTTGCACCCTTGAGATCCCAGACATAGCCGGCGGTAAAGATATCGAACCAACCCTTTGTGACCGACAACTCGGCCGGCATGTCCTTGGCTACAGCCGAATCGATCCAGGACTGCGGCACCAGCGAGTCCCACCAACCGGAAGCGCTGACGATGATGGCCTGGGCAAACGAGATCGACAGCACCACCAGCAGCGCGTTGATGTTGCCTTCGCCGGTCTTGTACAGGGAACCCGAAGCGCAGCCGCCGGTGAACACAATGCCGAACCCGAAAATGGCGCCACCGATCACCACATGCCACCCCATGGCATTGGAATGGAAGGTACTGAATCCACTCAAGGTGACTATTGCCGCGACGATGGAATACAACGCCACGGCGATCATCATGCCCACGGCCATGCGCGGCACCTTCACCGCGAACAGATCACGCACCGCCGAAGCCATGCAGAAACGACCGTACTGCAAGAACATGCCGTATATGACCCCGAACCAGACATAAACCAGCAGATACAAGAAACGCGAATCGATCGACAACGCCCAAAGCGAGCCGGCTATCACGAACAGCAACACCCCCATCGCCTTCAGACTGCCTTTTTGCATCAGCACATTGGTACTTTCCGTCACCGTATTCACCCTCTGCGAAAGTTCAAAATTACAATTTCCCGCTTGACGACACCCACAGCGGCGTCATTGCTTACGCAAAAACATGCGCCAATAACCCGACTCACGCTGGGTCAGCAGATGTTCACAATTCAATGCCTGAGCCAGAGCGGGGAAGCCCTCCACCGCGCTCGGGTTATCCGACAGAACCTCCACAACATCACCCACCCGTACTTCACCCATCACCTTCAGTGTCAAAAGTTGCGGACGCGGGCACATCGCCCCCAGGCAATCGACAGACCTCACCAGGGCAACTTTGCCCAGATCGGCTATCTCGACTTCGCGCGCAACACGGCCACCCGAATTGCGACGACGATCAAAAAATAGATCCATCAATCCCAAGGTCCGACTCCCTGCCCATTCCCTGACAATTCACTCAAGCAGATTACATGCCAATAAAAAATTACAATAAAAACATATGTTTAAAAAATTTCATGCGTTTTGGGCGAGTGAAAATTGCAATAGGCCGAATTTCCCGATTGCAAGACATGACTTTTGCAACAGCATCGATGCATCGGCCATGGGCGCCCGATGCATGCCGCCAAGGATTCTGGATATGGAGTGGTTTATTCGCCGGGTAACTCGACATTGGGCCGCCGAGCGGACGTTGGTCGTGCGCGCGTGAAATGTTCAGTTGACCAAATTCAGCTTGAACGGCCGGGATACACGAACGAGTGCGTGTCGTAAGGGTCGGCAGGCGAAGTAACGTGGTTCGTCGCCGCTTCAGAGGCTTACGAATCTCCCTGCTCGCTTACAGGAAATGTGAACCGTCCTGCACGAACCTGTGCCGCGCGAGGGCACGCGAGGATTTATCAAACATCCGCGTCAGCATCGGCTCTGCCACGGCCCCCCCCAAAAAAAAACAGGCGACCGAAGTCGCCTGATGAAAAAGCTGCTATCGCATTCTGGGCAGCGGTGTCCTGCTCAAGGGACAACTCAAATTCTCCGCCTGTAAAATTGCTACAACATTCGCTGATGCGCGTAAGGGGATTACTTACAAACCGATAGCCGGCGATCAGCGACCGGAGGCGATCGGCGTCAGCTTCCAGATATCACTGTTGTACTCGTTCATCGTCCGGTCGGTGGAGAACTTGCCACTGGCGGCGCTGTTGATGATGCTCATGCGCACCCAGCGGTCACGGTCGCGGTAGGCGGTGGCCACCCGTTCCTGCGCGTCGATGAAGGCGCGGAAGTCGGCCGCCACCAGCCACGGGTCTTGCGGACTGCGGATGGCGTGGATGATCGGCTCGAACAAGCCGGGTTCGAAATGATTGAAGTGACCGGATTCAAGCAGGCTCAACACGCGTTTGAGATCGGGGTCGGCATCGATCAGCGCATTCGGGTTATAACCGGCGCGGGTGTCTTCGACTTCGGAAGCTGTGAGGCCAAACAGGAAGAAGTTGTGTTCGCCGTCCAGCCTGGTCACTTCCTCGCGAATCTCGATATTGGCGCCATCCAGCGTGCCGATGGTGACCGCACCGTTCATCATGAACTTCATGTTGCCAGTGCCGGAAGCTTCTTTGCCCGCGGTGGATATCTGCTCCGACAAGTCGCTGCCGGGGGCGATGATTTCCATCGCCGAAACCCGGTAGTTGGGCAGGAACGCCACTTTCAGACGACCGCCGACATCCGGGTCGTCGTTGATCATTTCGGCCACCTTGCAAATCAGCGTGATGATCCGCTTGGCCATGAAATAACCGGGTGCGGCCTTGCCGCCGATCAGCACGCAACGCGGTGTCCAATCGGTATCCTCGCCGTTCTTCAAGCGGGCGTAGAGATGGATGACATGCAGGATGTTGAGCAGTTGGCGCTTGTATTCATGGATGCGCTTGACCTGCACATCGAACAGCGCATCGGGATCGAATACCACGCCGCAATCGCGCCGCACCAGTTCTGCCAAGCGTTCCTTGTTGGCGTATTTGACCGCGTGCCAGTGCGCCCGGAAGCCGGCATCGTCGACATGTCCGACCAGGCCTTGCAGTTGGTCGAGTTGCGACACCCAGGCATCGCTGCCCAGGGTTTCCGTGATCAACCTGGACAGGCCGGGGTTGGCGGCGGCCATCCAGCGGCGCTGGGTGACGCCGTTGGTCTTGTTGTTGAATTTGTCCGGCCACAATTCGTAAAAATCGCGGAACAGACCTTCCTGCAGCAGATCGGAGTGCAGTTGCGCGACGCCATTGACCGAATAGCTGCCGACGATGGCCAGATAAGCCATGCGCAACTGCGGGTCGTGACCTTCCTCGATCAGCGACATGCGCGCCATGCGATCCTGGTCGCCCGGCCAGCGCCGCGCCACTTCGGTGAGGAAGCGGGCGTTGATTTCATAGACGATTTCCATCAGGCGCGGCAGCAAATGGCCAAACAGGCGCACCGACCATTTTTCCAGCGCCTCCGGCAATAACGTGTGGTTGGTGTAGGCCATGGTCTGGCGGGTGATATCCCAGGCTTCATCCCATTCCAGGCTGTACTCGTCTATCAACAGACGCATCAGTTCCGGCACCGCGCAGGTCGGATGGGTGTCGTTCAACTGGAAGCAGTTCTTTGCGGCGAACTGGCTGAAGTCGCGGCCATGGCGGATTTCCCAGCCTTCCAGCACATCCTGCAGGCTGGCGGACGCGAGAAAATATTGCTGGCGCAGGCGTAGCGCCTTGCCGTTCTCGCTGGCGTCATTCGGATACAGCACCATGGTGATGTTTTCCGCCGCATTCTTCGCCGCCACCGATTCGGTATACGAGCCAGCGTTGAATTCGCCCAGATCGAACTCGTCGGTAGCCGAAGCGCTCCACAATCGCAGGACGTTGACGGTATCGTTCTTGTAGCCGGGAATCGGTGTGTCGTAGGGCACCGCAAGCACGTCGTGCGTATCGACCCAGCGTGAATGCATGCGGCCGGAGGCATCGCGAAATTGATCGATGCGACCGTAATACTGGATGCGGCGGGTATGTTCAGGACGCTCCACTTCCCAGGGATTGCCGTCGCGCAACCAGTGATCCGGTTCCTCGATCTGGCGACTGTTTTCGATGTGCTGGCGGAACATGCCATATTCGTAGCGAATGCCGTAACCCATCACCGGCAATTGCAGGCTGGCGCAGCTATCGAGGAAACAGGCCGCGAGACGACCCAGGCCGCCATTGCCGAGTCCGGCGTCGTGCTCGACATCGATCATTTCTTCCAGGACGAGGCCAAGACGCTGCAGGGTCGGCTCGATGACGCCGCCGAGACCGAGATTGAGCAACGCATTGTTCATCGTGCGGCCCATCAGAAATTCCAGCGACAGGTAATAGGCGTGCTTGGCGTCCTGTTCCTCGTAAGCGTATCGGGTGCGTTTCAAGCGTTCCATCAACCGGTCGCGCAACGCCAGCGACAGCGCCTGATAAGGGTAATGCGAAGATCGGCAATGCTTGTCGCGGCCCAGGAAATTGCCGAAATAGCGGCGAATATCCAGCGCCAGCGCATCCGAATCCATACCCAGTCGCGGCACCTCGAAGAGTTCCGGCGTCGGTTTGCTGAAACGCAGGGGTTTGAGAATGCTGTTCTTCTGATTCATCGTGAGCTTCCAGTTATTTTTTATGTCAGATGGGGGTTAGCGTAATCGCAACGCATGGAAATGTGAACCCAAGCCCGCTTGCCCGGCAAAAGTAGCCGGTCAATGCCGTGCGCGGTAGAACCGGATCGGCGTGATCTCGACTTCGCGCGCGCGCTGATTGAGCACGCCGCGCTTGAGCTTGCCGACGACATGCATTTCGCACGCCTTGCAGTCGAACCGCAGGGTCAGCTTCTCGCTGCCGTTGATCAGGCTGAGCGGCTCGGCGCGCAGCGTACCATGCACGCCGGTGACGCCTATGGTCTGTTTCGGACAGAGACTGAGCGAATAGCGCACGCAATGCTTGGTGATCATCAGCGACACCTCGCCTTCTTCCTCGTGGCTTTCGTAGGCGGCGGCAATCAGTTTGACGCCGTGTCTGGCGTAAAAGTCGCGGGCGCGACTGTTGAACACGTTGCCCAGGTAGCTGAGACTGTCTTCCGGATAGATTGCCGGTTGCGGCGTGGCGCGCGGCAGCCGCTGGAATGCGTTGTGGCGCGCGGTTTCCAGCGCCTCGATCGCCTCGCGGCGCAGCGCGTTGATCGCCGAGGCCGGCACGAACCAGGGCTGGGGCAGGTTGAGACGGATGTCGAGCGGCTGAAACATCGTCGCGCCCAGCTTGCCCAGATTGTCCCGCAGGCTCGCTTCGGCGCGCGCGACATCCTTGGCGACCTCCTTGGCGACCACGGTCTCGACACGGACGCTGTTGCCATCCGCGTCGTTCAGGGTCAGCGCCAGACCAGCCGCCGTATCGTCCAGATTCAGCCAGATGCCGATGCGCCGCTCGCTGGATTTGCGGTCCAGCGCGCGCTGCCAGCTCATGTCACGGTTGCGGTTGATCTGGACGCCGACGCGCAAGTCTTTCAGTTCGGCGACCGGGTCTTTCGGCTGCACCCGCCAACGATGCTTGCCCACCGGCTCCGCAACATTGATCGCCAGACCGGTCAGTTCCTGCTGCAAGTCGTAATAGCACAGGCCATCGCCGTTGTTGAGCACGCAGTTGGTCGCTCCGTCCGTCTCGATCTCCACCCAGTCCGGTCCGACCTTGAGCACGTGGCCAATCGGCAGTCCCGGATTTTTCGGAGTATCGAAGGCGCCTATGTCCTGCTTGCGCCCCTGCACGAAGTAATCAGTGGCGCCGCGATTGAAGTTGAGTTCCGGATCCGGAGTGAAGCTGAATACGCACTCGCCGCTGGAAGCGCGCGCCAGCTCGGGGCGTCGTTCGAGGAGCTCATCGAGCCGCGTGCGGTAATGGGCGGTGATGTTTTTCACGTAGCCCATGTCCTTGTAGCGCCCCTCGATCTTGAAGCTGCGAATGCCGGCATCGATCAACGCTTCCAGGTTGTCGCTCTGGTTGTTGTCCTTCAGCGACAGCACATGTTTGTCATGCGCGACAATGCGCCCCTTGGCGTCGGCCACCTGATACGGCAGCCTGCAGGCCTGGCTGCAATCGCCGCGATTGGCGCTGCGTCCGGTATGCGCGTGGCTGATGTAGCACTGGCCGCTGTAGGCGACGCACAGCGCACCATGGATGAAGAACTCCAGGATGGCGCCGGTTTCGGCGCGGATCGCCTGGATCTGTTGCAGCGTCAGCTCGCGCGCCAGCACCAGTTGCGACAGTCCAACGGCTTCCAGAAACCGCGCCTTGTCCGGCGTGCGTATATCGGTCTGGGTGCTGGCATGCAACTGGATCGGCGGCAGATCGAGTTCCAGCAAGCCCATGTCCTGGATGATCAGCGCATCGACGCCGGCGTCATACAGTTGCCGGATCAGCCGGCGCGCCGGCTCCAGCTCGTCATCGCGCAGGATGGTGTTAAGGGTGGCGAAAATGCGCGCGTTGTAACGATGCGCGTGCTTCACCAGCCGGGCGATTTCGGCGACCGAGTTGTCGGCGCCGCTGCGTGCGCCGAACGACGGACCGCCGATATACACGGCATCGGCGCCATGATTGACGGCTTCGATGCCGATATCGACATTCCGCGCCGGCGCCAGGAGTTCAAGTTGATGGTTTTGCATGACGCGGATTATCCTTGAACCTAGATTCCTCTGTTGACCGCTCCTTAGCCCTTGAGATGCCCTATGAATACAAGCGTTAACGCCTTCGATCACGCTCGCCAATTGGGTGAGCCCGCTACGTGTCCGATTGCGGGTCTGCCGGGTCGCCTGGCCGCGTTGCTCGTCGTTGCAGGGAGTGACCATGCGCCTCCTCACGCCTTGCCAGTCAACCCGCCAAACCCCCACTCGGACACGTCCAACAGAGGAGTCTAGGTTGAACCGCGCGGCCTCTGATGCGTCATGACCCCGTCGGCCAGATCGCGCCGCGAATGGGGTCATGCTGGCGGTGCAAATTCAGTTCTGCAACTCGATAGCCGAGGTGAACATCAGCAGGCCATAGTCACGTTCATAGCCGGCTTGCAGGCGTTCCACGATGCTTGAGCAGAGGGCTTGATCGCCAATGACCTCAATGCGAATGTTGCCGCCGGCGCTCCACTTTCCGGTTCGCAAGCCATGCGTCCCGCGTCCGCGCGCCTCGGAAATGGTGTAACCCTTGGCCCCCAACAGCATGATTTCATCGATCAATGTGTCTTCCAGCACAGCCTCGGACAAAATGGTCAGCAAAATCATTGATTGCGTCGGCATGCGGTTCAGCCTCCAGTCGAGTGGATGAATTTGGCCATCCACAGATAAATCGGGATGCCCACGAAGATATTGAACGGGAAGGTCATGCCCAGCGACGCGCCGATCGAAAGCGCCGGATTCGCTTCGGGAACGGCAATACGCATGGCAGCCGGCGCAGCGATGTAGGAAGCGCTGGCATACAGTGTCGCGAGCAGGAAGGTGCCGCCCAGCGAGAGGTCGAGCATCCAGCCGGTGAGCGTGCCGAGGGCACCGGAAAAGATCGGCATCAGGATGGCGAAGGCGCCCAGGAAGACGCCGTATTCGCGCATCGCGGCGATGCGTGTCGAGGCTACCAGCCCCATTTCGAGCAGGAACAGCGCCAGCACGCCCTTGAACAGGTCAAAGAACAGTTTGTCCAGCGGCTTGATGCCTTCGGAGCCGGCGACGAAGCCGATCAGCAAACCGCCGGCCAGCAGATAGATACTCTTGCCGAAAAAGACTTCGTGCAGCAGTTTTCCCCAGCGCACCTGGCCTTGTCCGTGCCGCGCCAGGATGACACCGATCATCAACGCCGGGATTTCCAGCAACACCAGATAAACGATCAGATAACCCTCGAAGCCAAGGTTTTCCTGGGCGAGCAAGGTAATGCCAACGGAAAAGGTGACGACGCTGACCGAGCCGTAGTGCGCTGCAATGGAAGCCGAGTCGGCGCGGCTCATGCGCCCCAGGAAGCGCAAGACCGGGAAGGCAACCAGCGGTATCACGGCGCTGATCAGGACGATGAGCATGCCGTCGAGGAGCAGATCGCCGACCTGATGCTTGGACAACTCGACCCCGCCTTTGAGTCCGATTGCCAGCAGAATGAAGATCGACAGCGCTTCATAGATGCTGCCGGGAATCTTCAGGTCGGAGCGGAGCAGGCCGGCTGCCACCCCCAGCACGAAGAACAGTACAACCGGCTCAAAGTCCATCTTTGCAGGCTCCTGGCATGGTGTGTTCGATGCATGACGCCGACGACCGCCTAACGGCGTCAGCCGAGACGCGAGTTTCGCCGGAAATGTCGACAATCGCCAGCATGCCGCCTGTCACAGGCCGATACTCGAGCAGACAAGACTGGAGGATTATTCGTCGTCGCCCAGTTCCGGGTCCCAGCCCCGCTCACGGCCGCGCTCGGTGGCCCAGACATACAGCTTGGCGTGACGCTCGCGCAATTCGTCGGGTAAACGACTGGGCAGATTGCCGTATCGATCCCATGCAGCCTCATTCTGATTCATCAGGTTCTGCATTCGGGCGAGATCCCAGCCGGCGCAATCCTCGGTTTCCGGAATATGCCCGAACAACCAGCCGTCAAGCACGACGCGGCCGAGCATGGTCATGCCGTGCGTGTCTTGATTGAATCCACAATAAATCATGCTTTTGTCTTTCATACGGCTTCCGTCCAGGGGTGATAGGGATGACACAATGAATCCAGGAGGGCGCCGACTCTCGGCTATTCGATCCACTTGCCCAAATAGGCGTTGATCACTTCGATCACGGCTTGCGATTTGATCACCAGGCCAAGATCAATCATTTCCGAACCCATGACCATGCCGTGGTTGTTGGCCGGCACCGGCATCGGTACCAGATGATTGGCTTCCTCGCGGAAAAACACCGCCGCCACCACGCCGGCAAACAGAAATTTCTTGCCGCCGCTCTGGCCCGGTCGCTGGGTGTCGGGCTGATATACGAAAACCGGGCTGCCGCTGGAACCGGGGTAGACCGCCGCATCGATGAGAAATTCGGCGCGGCCTTCGAAATCCAGCGCCATCGGCGTTGCGGTAGTGCCGCGACGCAGGATCGGCATCAGGTTGACCTGATCCCACACGCCACTGGGATAGCCGACAAACAGGATTTCCTCGAGCGCATCGAGCGCGCGCGTGGTGGCGGCATCGGGCGCCAGTCGACTGTCGATGACATGGTAATAAAGTTCGACGCCCTGATCACGCGCGGCCTGCTCCAGCGGGCGCATGGGGATGATGGCGAGATCGACCTGCGGGTCCGGATGCATGAACCAGGCGTGCGGAAAATCCTCGATATTGAGCTGGAAGCGTTGCCCGAATGCCGGCTGACCGTTCTGTTTCTGGGTGAAAACCAGGCCGCCGCGACGCACGCCATCGACCAGATGCCGGTTGGTGACAATGAAGGTGTTCGTCCCGCGTGCGTGCGCGTGGCTGACCACGAAAGCGGTGCCGGACCCCTCGCTGCCATCCTCCAGAACGGTATCCACGCGTATGGTATTGAACAGCAGTTTCTTGGTGATGGAGTTGATTTCCATGGTCATCTTCAGTTCCGCACAATCAGGCCGAGGAGGCTGGTTTCACCAGGCAGAACAGGTCGTCGCGCGCCTCGTCTCCGAGTCGCTCGTAGATCGCGGTGATGGCCTGGTCCTCGGTGGCGAAGATGTTCTTCTGACTGACCGCTTCCATCAGGCCGGTCTGCCGCATGACATCGAGCACCTGCTTCTTGAGACCGGAGAAGACCAGCGTCACGCCGGACTCGCGCAAGCGTTCCACCAGATGGTGCACCACTTCCTCGCCCGACGCATCCATCTGGTTGATGCCGTCACTGACGATCAGCACGTACTTGGCCTTCGGCCGGGACGCCAGCGCCTCGAGCACGGTGTCCTCGAAGAAGGAGACATTGGCGAAATACAGCGAACCGTCATAGCGCATCGCCATGATGTGTTCGCTGGTCGGCAAGTCCGGATTGACCTTGATGTCGCGCAGCGTGCCGTCGGAATAACGCCCCAGCAGCGCCACCCGCGGCTTCATCGTGCGCAGCAGGAACAGTACGATGGCAAGGCCGGCGCCGACAATGATGCCGCTATCGAGGTGTGGAGCAAAGAAAATGGTCGCCGCGAAGGTGACGATGGCGGCGGCGCCGTCGTGCTTGTGCGCCTTCCAGGCATGCTTGATGGCCTCGATGTTGACCAGTCCGCCCACCGCCATGATGATGATGGCGGCCAGCACCGCCTGCGGCAGGTGGTACAGCAGCGGCGTGAGGAACAGCAACGCAACCAGCACGATCAGCGCGGTGAACACCGACGAGAGGCCGGATGTCGCTCCCATGTTCATGTTTACCGCCGTTCGCGAGAACGAGCCGGACGACGGGTAGGCCATCGAGAAGCTCCCGACCAGGTTGCCCATGCCCTGGCCGATGAGTTCCTGGTTGGGGTCGAGGCGCTGCTTGGTGCGAGCCGCCACCGCCTTGGCGATGGAGATGGCCTCCATGAAGCCGACCAGGGCGATCACCAGAGCGGCGGAGAACAGCGCACCCAGCTTGTCGAGTTCCAGCGTGGGGGCGCTGATCTCCGGCAGACCCTGCGGAATCGAGCCGACCACCTCGCCACCACCAACCAGTTTGAACGAGCTGCCTTCGACTTTGCGAATACGGTAATGCGTATCGTCCATATCGACGCCAACCGGCGCGCTGGCAACGGTGAACACGGCAACCGTCTCACCCTTGGCGTCGACCTGGCGCAGCACCGGAATGTTGCGCAGCGCCTTGCGTTCAGCCGCGGCAACTTCTTCCGCATGGCGCAGAGCCAGCCTGGCCAGCGCCACCTGGGCATCGAGATTGACGGCTTCGACGCTATCCCCGCCGTCCCCCTTGATCACCACCGACAACGCATCGTTCTTCGCGGCAATGTCCAGGTTCAAACGATGGACCTCGGCATTGGCCTTCACCACGCGATCGACCTGAGCGCGCAACTCGGGATCCTTGACATGCTCCAACGTGCCGCTGGCATTGCGTTCGAAACCAATCGCCCAGGAAATCAGGGTCGCCAGCACCACGGCAACCAGCACCCCGGGCCATTTGGGCAGGTATTTCTTCATTGCCCACATCAGGAGCATGGCGCCGACGCCCATCGCCAGCGTCGGCCAGTGGGTGTCGGCGACCTGCCGGAACACTCCGAAGATGTCGTTGATGAAGGACTCGCTGCGCGGCATCGACACGCCGAGTAGTTTCGACAACTGCGACAACGCGATGATGATCGCCGCCGCGTTGGTGAAACCGACCACCACCGGATGCGAAAGGAAATTGACGACGACGCCGAGTTTGAAGATGCCGAGGGCGAGCTGGATGAGCGCCACCAGCAAGGTCATCATGATCGCCAGCGCGATGAAGTCGTCGCTGCCGGGCGCGGCCAGGGTCGCGATCGACGACGCGGTCAGCAGCGACACCACCGCCACCGGGCCGGTGGCGAGCTGGCTGGAGGAACCCCACATCGCCGCGATTGCGACCGGCAGGAAGGCCGCATACAACCCGTAGTAGGCCGGCAGGCCGGCGAGCTGGGCGTAGGCCATGGACTGCGGAATCAACACCAGCGCGACGGTCAGGCCGGCGAGAAAATTGATTTTGACATCGCTGGCCTCGAGCGGAAACCAGCGCAGGAACGGCAGAAAACGTGTGAGCTTGGGATTCATTGTCCATGCGACCGGATTGCCCGGCCCATCCTGTCAAATGGTCGTTAAAATTTTGTTATTATAAACGAAAGTCCCCCTGCCTCCCCGAGCAAAACCCATGTTTTCACATCGCGCAAGCATCGCCAGCGCCCTCGACAGCTTTCGCCTCGACGGTCGCATGCTCTGTTACAACAGCTTTGTCCCCAAGCTGTACAACTGGTGTTTGTCGCTCGGTTTTTCGCAGGGCAAGATCATGCCCTCGCGCGCTTTCTGTTCGGATGAAAGCCAGGGCTTCCCGATCATTCTCATCACCAAGCATTTCGGCGCCTTCCCGTTCAACCACGGACGCGTCGGCGGAATCGTGTCGATCGATCGCCATGGGCCGCATGCCGACCACGGCAAGGATCTGCTGCTGCTGCAGGCGAGCCACGTCGGCTACGACCCGGAGAGCGGCGAATTTGGCGTCTATCGCCGCCTCCATTCCGACAGCGAGCATCTGAGCTGCAGTTGCGGCAAGATCGGCCGCATCACCGAATGGTACGAGACCGAGTACGCCTACGCCCGCGAGAACATCCGTCTGCTGCGCCACGAAGGACAACTTGCGGTCCTCGTCGACTACCAATTGATCGCCAGCCCGCGCAGCCAGGGCCTGTTCCTGATTTTCGAGAATCTGGTGCAAGGCGCCGTCGGCGAGGAATTGCCGCCGCCGCTGTCGACACGCAGCACCGGCCACATTTTCGCGGCGTCGAGCCAACTCGTCGCGCGACTGGGCATCGATACCTGGCCCGAGCATGGCAGCGTGGCCATCGGCAAGAACCTGGCCGCCGAGGATTTCTACTTCCGTCACAAGGGCGGCTACCTCGACCCGCTGCAGGATCAGCTCGAACACAACCTGATCGCGCCGATGCCGTGGATCCTCACCTCAAAGCATCCGATGCTGACCGCAGCCTGCGCCAACACCCTGTCCGAGTTCGACCGCACCTACCGCAGCCTGGTCCAGGACTCGGCGATGACCGGGCGCAATCTGCTGTTCGTGGCCGGGGTCAACATCGATATTTCGCCGGATAAAGGCGAGGAATTTCCGCTCACCAAATTCGTGCCCTGGGCGGCATATATTCAGCACGCCGACGGTCAACGCGAAATTCTCGAGCAGGACGAACTGCTCGAACGGCTTGGCGCCGTTTGCGGCATCAACCCGTCGCAAATCGACCTCGAAAGCGCAATCCGCATCATGGCCAGCAAGCGCGAAGTTCAAGTACGCCTGTAAGCCGCCCCCCGCTGTAACGCCCCTTCCTCCAGCCTAACGCTAGCGCGGCTTGCCGCCTGCGGCCGTCTTGCGCTTGCCGCTCGGCTGCCACTCCACGTCATGCGCCTTGAGGTATTCGCGGATCAACTGCCGAATCACCTGCGACGGCGTCACGTCCTGCTGCGCACACAACTGATCGAAAGCTTTCTTCTTGGCCGGGTCGAGAAGGATGGTCAAGCGTGCGGTCTTGGATTCCATGTTTATCACTCAATGATCATTTCATGATAATGTTATGTTCATTCAGTATGCTTTTCATGTCAATGTTTTCGCACCCACTCCCGTCACCCGCTTTATCCCCGAAGGTGGACGGGCATCCCTGCGCACCGTCGATGGCCAGCCGGATACAACCTTCCGGACCCTGCGGTTGATGCTGAAGACCCTGCTGCTGATTCCGCTGCTGGGCGCGATCGTGCTGGCTTTGCTGCCCACCCGCTCGGCGCTGCTGATCCGCCGGGCTGCGCTGGTCATTTCGGCGGCGACTCTGGGCTGGAGTCTTTGGCTTGCCTCGGCGTTCGATGTGTCGCAGGCGGATGTCCAGCTGCTCGAAACGCATGCCTGGAATCCGCGCCTCGGCAGCGCCTTTACCCTCGGCGTCGACGGCATCTCGCTGCCGCTGGTCTGGCTCGCCGCCCTGCTGGCCTTCATCGCGGTACTGGCCTCAGGCACCATCCGCCAACGCGTCAAAGCCTACTACGTCCTGCTGCTGCTGCTCGAAGCCGCCATGCTCGGCGTGTTCTGCGCGCGCGACTGGTCGCTGTTCTATGTCTTCTGGGAACTGACCCTGCTGCCGCTGTTCTTCCTCATCGACCGCTGGGGCGGTGCCGGACGGCAGCGGGCAGCGCTGAACTTCGTGCTTTACACCCTGGGCGGGTCGGTGTTCATGCTCATCGCACTGCTCGTGCTCTATGACGTTGCGCCTGGCCACAGCTTCGACATGGACGCGATACGCGAGGGTGCGAACCTGCTCCCCGAGTCGACCCAGATCATGCTGTTTCTCGGCCTGTTGATCGGCTTCGGCGTGAAGATGCCGATTTTCCCGCTGCACGGCTGGCTGCCGCTGGCCCATGTCGAAGCGCCCAGCCCGGTGTCGATCCTGCTGTCCGGGATTCTGCTGAAAATGGGCTCCTATGGACTGATCCGGGCCATCTGGACGCTGCCCGACGCCGTCCAGGCCTTGCAGGGTCTGCTGATGGCGCTGGCCCTGATCAGCGTGATCTACGGCGGCATCCTGGCCTGGCAACAGCGCGACCTGAAGTCGATGGTCGCCTACTCCTCGATTTCCCACATGGGAGTCGTGCTGCTCGGGTTGGCTGCCCTGAATACCGCCGGCTTCACCGGCGCGGTGATGCAGATGGTCGCGCACGGCCTGGTCGCCGGCGCGTTGTTCCTGCTCATCGGCCTGCTTTACGAGCGCACCCATACCCGCGATCTCGCCGACTACGGCTCCCTGGTGAAAGTAATGCCGCGTTTCGCCTTCTTCATCACCCTTGCCTTCATCGCCGCCGTAGGCATGCCCGGCACTGCCGGTTTCGTCGCCGAACTGCATGCCCTGGTCGGCGGTTACCAGCGCTGGGGCGCATGGATGGTCCTGCTGTCGTTGAGCGTGGTGATTAGCGCCGCCTACGCCGTGCGCACCGTGGGACGCCTGCTCACCGGCCCGGCATCGGTTCGCATGCAAAGCCTGCCGGATCTCAGCCGTGGCGAGTTAGCCGCCGCCGCCGCGCTCACCGCCGGCAGCCTGGTCATCGGCCTGTATCCTGCCCCCCTGCTCCAACTTATCGCCGCTTCGGTGAGCCGCTATGCCCAGCTTTTCGCCGCCTGACCCGGAGAGTCTGCGCCGTCTGCTGCACGGGTTGCTGCACCGGCTAGAGCATGTACTGCCCGCACAGGCGCCGATCCGCGACTTCGTGCACCACAACACCCTGCACGGCTTCCAGCATCTGCCCTTCCGTGATGCGCTGGCGGCGGCGGAAGCGGCCATCGGCGTGCATGGTTATCTGCCGCTGTCGCGCTTCCGCGCCTATTTCCACCAGGGCCGCATCGGCCTTGATGATTTGCACGCCGCGCTCGACGAAACCCCGGAACTGTCCGGCAGCGGCGTCGTGGCCGGGTCCTGCGAGCGACGCGCGGTTTTGCTGGCCGGCCTGCTGGCCGACTTCACGCCGCCGCCCAGCACAACCTGGGCCTGGCAGGTGGAGGAACTCGGCGTGCTGCAGCGCCTCGCCCCCGAGATACCCGCACATGCCCGCCAGCGCCTGCTCGACGGCGAGGCAGAAGCGCAGGCAGTCGGCGACCTGTGGCGGGTCTGCGCGCAGCTGATCATGGTCAGGGACGCCCCCGTCGCCGCGCCAGCCGAAGCGCCGGCGATCGAGATCGCCGGGGAAGCCGAGGAACTGTGGCATCAGCATGTGCTGCGCAAGGAAGCCGAGTCGCGACTCGGCGAGCTCCTCGAACGCATGCAACAGGATCTGACGCTGCGGGGTCTGCTGATGCAACTCACCGGTCGCGATGTGCTGGACGACATCCGTCCCTATCTGATCCGCCACCTGGCGTCCCACCTCGATCAGGGACTCACCGCCTGGCACAACCCTGAGCGTGGGCGAGGCTTCTATGCCGCATGGCTGGCAAGCGCGCGCGCGGACCGGCTGTTCGATCTGCAAGGTCTGGTGAACTGGGAACAAACGCTGGAGCGCCTGCCGGAGGAGCCGCTCGAGGCCATCTTGCAGGCCATGCGGATGCTCGGGCTCGAACCGGCGCACTGGGAGACCTACCTCGAGAGCCTGGCCAAGGAGCTGCCCGGCTGGTCCGGCATGGTCCTCTGGCGCGAGCAGCACCCCGGCCACGCAGGCTTCACCTACCCCGTCGCCATGAGCGATTACCTCGCCGTGCGTCTGGTGCTTGAGCAACTCCACTGCCAGCGTCTGTGCGGCCTGCATTTCAAGAGCGAAGCCAGCCTGCCTGGACTGCGCGGTCATCTGCGCCGGCATCCGGCGGAACTGCTGGTGCGCCTGGCCCTTTACAACGCGGAACTGCCGGAGTGGCTGGCGGATCAGGGTCACCGTCTGGTGCGCGCCGCCACCGGTCGCACCACCGAGGAGCAGGAAACCGACTGGTTCCCGGTGGCATGCCTGCTGGATGCCTGGCGACGCGGCGAACGGCGCGACACCGCCGCCGAAGCGGAGCATGCGGACCGCCACGCCTGGCCGCTGTTTCTGCTCTGCCAGCACCTCGGCATCAATGCCGTGGTGCTGTCCGCGCTCGGCGCGGCGGGCGCGCGCAAGCTCCTGGACTGCCTGGCGGAGATCACCCCCGAGCGCGCTGCCTGGGTCTGGCTGCAGGCCTACGAACGGCATTACCGCGAACAGGTATTCGCCGCGCTGGCGGCCAGCCATGGTCAGGGAGCCTGGCGCAATCGCGCCAACGCAGCCGCGCCGCCGCGAGCCCAACTGGTGTTCTGCATGGACGACCGCGAGGAAGGCCTGCGCCGCCACCTTGAGGAATGCCAGCCGGATGTCGAGACGCTGGGCGCTGCGGCGCATCTCGGCCTGTTCATCCGCTATAGCGATTTTGGCGATGCCGCGCCAACGGACCTTTGCCCGGTGGGCGCGCGACCCGCGCATGCGATCGAGGCGGTCGCCGCAGACGCCGCCGACGGTCAGTCCTTTCTCGCGCGCCGCGCCCGGCGACTGACATGGAAAGCGCGCCTGATCCAGGGCAGCCGGCGCGACCCGGTACAGGGACTGTTTGGCAGCCTATCGGGCGCCCCGGCGGCACTGGTCATGCTGGCCGGCAGAATGCTGGCACCAGCAGCCCTGGGACACTGGACCCGCCGGTTGCGCGACAACCTGGATGGCCCGGTCGCCACCCAACTGCGCTACATGGCGGTGTCCGACATGCCCGCCACCCCGGAAGCACCGCGCGCTGGCTACAGTCTGGTGGAGCAGGCCGAACGGATAGCCGCCTTCCTCACCGCGATCGGCCTGACCCGGGGCTTCTCGCCCCTGGTGGTGATCGTCGGCCATGGCTCGGCCAGCCTCAACAACCCGCATAGGTCGGCCTACAACTGCGGTGCCTGCTCCGGTCGGCACTCCGGACCCAATGCCCGCCTGTTCGCCGCCATGGCCAACCGACCGGAGGTGCGTGAACGGATGCGCGCGCGCGGCATCGACATTCCGGACGGGACGCGCTTCCTCGGCTGCGAGCACAACACCTGCGACGACTCGTTCACCTGGTACGACACGGATGCGCTGCCGGCCAGCCATGCCCAGGCCTTCGCCGAACTCGACGCAGCGATGCAGCGCGCCGGCGCACTGCATGCCCAGGAACGCTGCCGCCGCTTCCTCTCCGCCCCGCTCGATATCACCCCGGAACAGGCGCGACGCCATGTCGCCGGGCGACGCAACGACTATTCGCAAGCGCGACCGGAACTCGGCCACGTCAACAACGCTTCCGCCTTCATCGGCCGCCGCGCCGCCACTCGCGGTACCTTCTTCGATCGCCGGATTTTTCTGATTTCCTACGACTGCAGTGCCGATCCCGACGGCAGCGTACTCGAGCCGATGCTGGTGGCCAACGGCCAGGTCGGGGCGGGAATCAGCCTGGAATACTACTTTTCGACGGTGAGCAACGAACGCTACGGATCGGGCTCCAAGATCACCCACAATATCGCCGGCCTCATCGGCGTGATGGACGGCGCCAGTTCGGATCTGCGCACCGGCCTGCCGTCACAGATGATCGAGATCCACGAGGCGATGCGTCTGCTGATCGTCGTCGAACACAGCCCGGAGGTTCTTGGCGCGATCTATGCGCGCCAACCGGTGCTGCAGGAACTGGTCGGCAACGGCTGGGTGCAACTGGCGGTCAAGGATCCCGACTCGCCGGCCATCCGCCGTTTCATGCCCGGTCGCGGCTGGAGCGAATGGCAGGGCGCAGCCGGCGCACCGCCGGTGGTTCAGAGTTCCGCGCAGTGGGTGCGCGGCCGGCGCGACAGCTTGCCACCGGCACGCATCGCGGCGTCGGCGGAGGGTTTGCAGCCATGACATCGTTCCCGCTCCCGCTGCAATGGGTCGCCCTGGCGCCGGCGCTGCCCCTGGTGGCGGCCTTGCTGATCACCGCCTCGCGCCTGTTCGCGCGCCGCCCGGCGGAGGCCACCGAGCGGCTGACCGCCACGCTCACCCTGGCAGCGGCCGTGCCGGTACTGCTGCTGGTACTCCTCTATGCCGTGCTCGGGCTGTTGCACGGCTGGCCGGGTCAGATCAGCCTTGGCAACTGGTTTGCCGCTGGCGACTGGCACATGCCGCTCTCCTTCACGCTCGACGGACTGTCGCTCGGCTTCGCCGGCGTGGCGGCCTTCATCACCCTGGCGACGCTGAAGTTTTCGTTCAACTACATGCACCGCGAAACCGGCTTCCAGCGTTTCTTCGTCGGCATGAATCTGTTCTCCGGCGGCATCCTGCTGGTCGCGCTGGCCGGCAACGCCGCCCTGGTGTTTGTCGGCTGGGAGCTGATGGGACTCGCCTCCTGGCTACTCATCGGCTACGCCTTCGAACGGCCCACCGCCACCGTCAACGCCCAGCGCGCCTTCATCACCAACCGCGTGGGCGATGCCGGCCTGCTGTTCTCCATCGCCCTGTCGATGCTGTGGCTCGGCGGTCTTGACTGGCCTGTGCTGGCGGCCGGCAGCGACCGCCTGCCGACCCTGTACGTCAGCCTGATCGCACTGGGTTTCGTCACCGCCGCGCTGGTGAAGTCGGCCCAGGTACCGTTCACCCCCTGGATCACCCGCGCCCTGGAAGGTCCGACGCCCTCGTCGGCCATCTTCTATGGCGCGGTGATGGTGCACGCCGGGGTCTTCCTGCTGGCACGGATCGAACCGTTGCTGGTCGAGAGCCCGGGTGTGCTGTTCCTGGTCGCCGTGATCGGTGCCTTGACCGCGATCTACGGCTGGCTGGTCGGCTACGTCCAGTCCGACGTGAAGTCCGCCCTGTTGTTCGCCGTGGTGGCCCAGGTCGGCCTGATGTTCCTGGCCATCGGTCTGGGCTGGTTCGAACTGGCCGCATGGCATGCCGCCCTGCATGCGCTGTGGCGTGCCTGGCAATTCCTCGCGGCGCCCTCCTACATGCACATGCTCGACGCCCCCACGCCGACCGCCCCGGCCTGGCTGGCGCGCCGCCAGTGGCTTTACACCGCGGCGCTGCAACGCTTCTGGCTGGAAACCCTGACCGATCGCCTGCTGACCCAGCCAACCCGCGCCCTGGCGCGCGACCTGCACGCCATCGACGAGAACGTGGTGAGTCGGCTGGTGGGCATGTCCGAGACACAGCGCGCCGCCGAGCTCCTCGCCCGGTCCGAGGAAGTGGTCAAGGGGCGCGGACTCGCGGGCAAGCTGCTGGCCTGGTCGGCGCATCGCCTGGACCGTTTCGAACAGCGCCTGGTGCTGCAGGGCGGCGGCCACCTCGGGCGGGGACTGACACGCCTCGGCGTGTGGCTGAGATTCGTCGAGTCGCTGCTGGAGCAGCCGCGTTACCTGCTGCTGCTGATCATGGCGACGATCGTGGTGATCCTTTGATGACCGAACTTCTGTGGAACACGCATGCCGCGTGGCCTCTGCTGGCGACGCTGCAACTGCTGCCGCTGCTGGGCGCCGCGGTGCTGCTGCGACTGGGCGAGCGCCCGCTGTCCCTGCTGATCGGACACGTCGCAACCCTGGCGGTACTGGGGCTGGCGCTGCTGCTGTATCGCGGGCTGGACATCGACAACCCGGCCTTCCAGTTCGCCGAACGTATCGATCTCGTCGGTCCGCTGAGCTATCACGCCGGCGCCGATGGCGTCACCGTGCTGTTCGTGCTGCTGGCAGCGCTGATCATCGCCGTACTGCCTTTTTATGTCAGGGTTCGCCAGCTCGCCGACCCCGCGCGCCTGCTCGCCATCATCCTGGCGGTGGAGGCGGCGATGATGTCGATGCTGGTCAGCCTCGATCTGCTGTGGTTCACGCTCGCCTCCATCGTCGAACTGGCCCTTATCGGCTATCTGGTGGGGCGCTGGTCGTTTTCCCCGGAACGCGCGCAGGCGACCAACCGCTACCTGCAGTTCCAGGGCGTCGGCGTGCTGTTGCTGCTGGCCGGCACGCTGACCGTCGGATGGACCTATCATGACACCACCGGCCTGGCCTGGACCTTCGACCTGCTGGCTCTGGCCGGTCATCCGGTCCCGCAACAGATCGGCGTAGTGGCCTTCTTCCTGCTGTTCTACGGGCTCGGCATACGCACCCCGATCTTCCCCTTCCACGGCTGGTTGCGTCCCGTCGCACTCTATGGCGACATGGCCGTCGCCCCGACGCTGCTGCTCGGGGTGAAACTGGGGATCTACGGCATGGTGCGCTTCGTCCTGCCCATCCTGCCGGAAGCTGTGGCCGCCTGGTATCTGTTCGTCGTCGTGTTCGCCGTCGCCGGGGTGTTCTATGCTGCCCTGCTGGCGCTGCAGCGCGCCAACCTGCGATCGCTCATCGCCTTCGCCGTGGTCAGCCACACCTCGCTGGTGATCATCGGCCTGTTCAGCCTGAATGCCGTCGCGTTCCAGGGCAGCCTGCTGCTGGCGGTGAACTTCGGCCTCGCTGCCACCACCATGCTGCTGATGACCGGCCTGGTCTATCGACGCACACACACCACCACGCTGTCGCGCCTCGGCGGACTGTTCGACCGCATCCCGCAGCTCGCGCTGACCTTCCTGGTCGCTGGCCTGGCGATCATGGGCATGCCCGGCACGCCCGGCTTCGACGCGGCGCACCTGGTGCTGGAGGCGGCGATCCACCGCTTCGGCGCCCTGACCACGGTCACCGCCGCTATGGGCAACGTGGTGGCGGCGGGCTTCCTGCTATGGGCCTTCCAGCGCGCCTTCCTGGCACCGGCGCCGCCCGGACAACGAGTCGCGGTGGAGCGGCCCAGCCCGATGGAACTGGCCATCGCCGGCACCCTGGTGGTGGTGATGCTGTATGCCGGTTTCCGCATGGAGCCGCTGCTCGATCTGGTGGATGCACCGCTCAAGGCGCTGGCGACGAGGTTCGATCATGTCTGAGTTGCCGCTGTTGTCGCTGCTGCTGCTGCTCTACCCGGCGGGCGCGCTGCTGCTCTGGCTGGCCCCGAAGGCGCTGGCGCCGCGCGTCCTGGCGCTGGCCCTGAACGCTATCGGTGTGGCCCTCAGCCTGCTGGTGCTGGCCGCCTTCGACGGCGCCCAACCGGACTTCCAGTTGCAGGATCGAGCGCCGTGGATACCCAGCCTGAATGTCGATTACGCCGTGGGCGTGGACGGCATCTCGGTACTGTTTCTGCCGGCGACGGCGCTGCTGTTTCTCGGCGTCACCATCGCCTCGTGGAACAGCGTGCAGCATCTGCCGCGCCTCTACTTCAGTTTGCTGCTGCTGCAGGCCGGCGCCACGGTGGGGGTGTTCTGCGCCATCGACACCATGCTGTTTTTCCTGTTCTGGGAACTCTCGCTGGTGCCGTTCTTCTTCCTGGCCAACCTGTGGGGCGTCGGCCCGCACCGCAGCTATGCCGCCACCAAGTACACCCTGGTGATGCTCGGCGCCGGCGTGCCGCTGCTGTTCGGCTTCCTCGTCCTCGCCTTCAACCATGCCGCCTTGAGTGGCGCCGGTCTGCCCGGCGGACTGAGCTTCGACCTGCCGACACTGTTGCAGACACCCTTGCCGGACCGCCTGGAACTGGCGGTTTTCCTGCTACTGCTGCTGGGCTTCGCGGTGAAGACGCCGGTCTACCCGTTGCACATGTGGCTGCCGCTGCTGGCCATGGAAGGTCCGATCGCGGTGACGGCGCTGCTGACCGGTCTGAAGCTCGGCGCTTACGGCATCATCCGCTTCGCGGTGCCGCTGGCGCCAGAGGCTGCCCAGGACCTGCACGGACTGCTGGCGGGGCTGGGCGTGATCGGCCTGATCTTCGGTGCGGTTGCGGCGCTGGCGCAGACCAACCTGCGCAGCATGCTGGCCTATGCCAGTTTGTCGCATGTCGGTCTGGTACTGCTGGGTATCGCCGCCTTCAACCAGCAAGGGGTGCAGGGCGCGGTCCTGCAGTTGCTCAACTTCACCCTGGTGGCCGGCGGCGCTTTCCTGGTCACCGCCTTCCTGCGCCAGCGCCTGGGATCGACCGACGTGACGGCGATGGGCGGCGCGGCGCGGTCGATGCCGCTGCTCGCCGGCTTCCTGCTGTTTTTCGGTCTGGCGGGCATGGGTCTGCCCGGCACCTCGGGTTTCCCCGCCGAACTGCTGATCCTGATGGCGACGCTGCAGACCCACACTGGCGCCGGCCTGGCCGCCCTGTTCGCCATGGTGCTGGGCGCGGCGTATTTCCTGGACATGTATCGCCGCGCCTTCTTTGGCCCGGTCACCCGCGAGACAGTCGCGCGGGCTCAGGACCTGCGCCCGCGCGAACTGGCGCTGGTGCTGCTGTTCGCCGGGTTGATCGTGTTGTTCGGCTTGTTCCCGGCACTGCTGCTGGAGCTCATCCAGCCCTCGGCCACGGCGTGGGCGGCGCGATTGAGGTAGGCGTCCTTACAAACCGAATTTCTTCAACTTGCGCCACAGCGATACGCGGTCGATGCCGAGCATGCGCGCCGCCTCGCTGCGGTTGCCCTTGGCCATCTCGAGGGCGCGCAGGATGTGCTCCTTTTCCTGCGCCTCCAGCGTCGCCGGCGCCGCGGCCTTGGGCGGAGCGAAGACGCGCACCGTCAGTTTGCCGAGATGCTGCGGCAGATGCTCGACATCGAGCTGGTCGCCCTGGGACAGCGCCACACCGCGCTCGATGAAATTCGACAACTCGCGCACATTTCCCGGGTAGTCGTACTCGACCAGGCGCTGCATCGCCTCGGGCGTGATTTCCAACAACGGCCGGTCCATCATCACCGCGAATTTGCGCAGCATGAAGTAGGCGAGCAACGGAATGTCATCGCGCCGCTCGCGCAGGGACGGCAGCGACAGCGTCACGACATTGAGCCGGAAATACAGGTCGCTGCGCATCTTGCCGGCGTCTACCGCCTCCTTGAGGTCGCGGTTGCTGGCCGCCAGCACGCGCACGTCGACCTTGACCGGCTCGACGCCGCCGACACGCAGCACCTCGCGCTCCTGCAGCACCCGCAACAGCTTGATCTGGATCGACATCGGCAGTTCCGCGACCTCGTCGAGGAACAGCGTGCCACCGTTGGCGGACTCGATCAGTCCAAGCTTGCGCCCTTGCGCGCCGGTAAAGGCGCCCTTCTCGTGACCGAACAGCTCGTTCGCCGCCAGGTCTTCCGACAGCGCACCGCAGTTGAAGGCGACGAAAGGTCCCTCGGCGCGCCGGCCGGACTGGTGGATATAGCGAGCCAGCAACTCCTTGCCGGTCCCCGATTCGCCGTGGATGACCACGCTGCTGTCAGTGGTTGCGATACGCCGTGCGGTTTCCAGCAGGCGCTGCATGCCGAGATCCTGGGTAATGATGGAGTGCGGGTTCTGCAACTGCTCGACACGCAGCCTGAGTTCCTTGTTCTCGCGCTTGATGCGGCGCATCTCCAGCGCCGAACGCACCACTTCGCGCGCCTCGGCGAGGCGGAACGGTTTGGCGAGGTAGTGGTGGGCGCCGGCCTTCATCGCCTCCACCGCCGAGTCGAGCGTGGCGTGGCCGGTGATCATGATCACCGGCACATCGGGCTGGTCGGCATGCAGCTGGCGCAGCACTTCCATGCCGTCGATTCCCGGCATTTTCAGATCGGTCAGCACGAGATCGAAGTCGTTATTCCGGAGCGCCTCCAGACCGGCTTCACCGTCCTTGCACGCGGTCACCGCGTAGCCCTCGCGCTTGAGCACGTGGGTCAGGTTGGTCAAGGCGATGGTCTCGTCGTCGATTAGCAGGATGTTGGGTTTTCTCATTCCGGGATTTCCTCTTTAAGCGGCAGCCAAATCGAGAACCGCGTTCCGCCCGAGGGCGGGCTGTCCACCAGGATGCAGCCATGGTGCTCGCTGACGATCTCCTCGACGAGGTACAAGCCGAGACCGGTTCCATCGCCCGCCGCGCGCGTGGTGAAGAAGGGATCGAAGATATGGCTGAGCAGTTCGGGCGGGATACCCGGTCCGTCGTCGACGATGGTGATCTGCACCGCCTGCATCGCCTGCCGCACCGCGGCGGGATCGCCTTCGAGATGCCCCGCTTCGGCCAGCTCGTCGTCCCAGCGACCCGGTCGCGCACCGAGCGTGATGTGACGCGCACCGGCGTCGGCGGCGTTCTTGATCAGGTTGATGAACACCTGATGCAGGCGCTCGCGATCCACCTCGATTTCGATATCGGCCGTCGTGCCGACGCAAACCTGAACGTATGTCGGCAACTGGCGACTGACCAGGAGCAGCGATGACTGAATCAGGTCGGACAGCGCATGCCGCTGCAGCTGCAGCTTGGGATGGCGCACGCTGTCGAGCAGGCGCCGAACGATGCGCCGCGCACGTTCGGTCTCGCTGTCGATCTGGGACAGCCACAGTCGATTCATCTCGGCATCCCCCTCATGCCCCTCCTCCAGCAGCAACTGCGCCGAAGTCGAGATGTTGGACAGGGGGTTGTTAAGCTCATGCGCAACGCCGGAGACGAGCACCCCGAGTGCCGCGGCCTTCTCGTTGCGCCTGGCCTGATCCTGCTGGCGCCGCAGGTGCTTCAGCGTGGCATTGAACGATGCAACGAAGGACTGGATTTCCTGATCCGTCGAGGGCAGGGGCAGCTCGCGCGCCCGTCCTTCGTCGATGGCGGCCAGCCCTGCCTGCAGTTCCCGCAGCGGACGCACCACATGCCGCACCAGGAACAGGCCGCCAGCGATCCCCAGAATGACCACGCCGGCGAAGGCCAGCAATAGCGTCAGTCCGGCTCGGCGCGTGGCATCGGCCAGCATTTTCCGTTCGCGGTCGGCGAGGTCATCGGACGCCTCGGTAAGCAGGTGCCCGAGCTTGCGAATTGTCTGGCGCGCTGTCGCCTGCTCCGCCTCGGGCAGAAGCGGGTAACTTTCGAGCGCAATCCGGTAATCACCCAATAGTCCTTTGAGCTTTTCGAGTCCGGCTTTGCCGGTGATGGTCACGAACGCGACCGCACCGGTGCCGAGCGCTTGCTGCGCCGCATCCGCCTGCACCAGCAACTGGTCCAGGCTGTCCAGGTCGCGGTAAAGAAACAGATTCTTCTCGTCACGACGCATCTCCAGACTGGCTTCACGGAAGTCGTTCACCGCCCGGCCCGCCTCGATCTGGCGGTCGAGATAGAGGAGATCGACGAACACGACTGCGGCGAAGGCCAGCATCACCAGCTTGGAGTAGCCATAGGTGCTGAAAATCTTTTTTCGCAGGCTGCTCATTTCGGAACCGTAACGGGAAGGAAATGTGTTTCATATTACAACACGTGCAACAGATGCAACAGTTTCATGCAACGTTGCAAGCACCCCAGAGCAGAACACTTTATTATTTAATATCAATAAGTTATACACTTGGCACGGTCCGTGCTTTGACACTGTCATCCCCCCTTCTCAAGGAAACTGCCATGAAACAGATGACCCAGGAAATCAAACGCATGCTCGAAGCCCTCGCCTTCGCCAGCGCCGGTGACAACCTCACGCGCCGCCAGAAGTCCCGCATCATCGCCGGCACCCCCGCGCCGCTGGCAAAGCCGGAGACCGATGCAGTCAAAAAGCAGCGACCCCAGATCGGTCTGTACCTCGGCAGCGAACTGTCCACCGACGTCATGCAGTATGTCGTGCAGACCTGTACCCGGCTGAATCATGATCTGACGGTGCTGAGCTTTCAGTCCGAAGGCGAAGTACAGGCCCTGCTCGACCCGTACCGGAACACACTGGCCGAAGCGGGCATCGAGATGCTCGTCACGATTCTGGCCGGCGAGCCTCCCGCCGCGCTGGTGCATGCACTGCGCCGCCGTTCCGATATCGCCTTCCTGATCTGCAGCGAGTCGGGATATCTCGGTCGCGGCCTGATGCAGGGCAGCGTGCACCAGGATTCGATCCCCGTCCCGGTCGTCCTGGTCGCGGTCAGCGAAGCCGCCGGCGTCCACCAGCCCAAGGAAGAAACCGCAACCCGTATCCGCGCCGCTTGAAAAGGCCGCTTGCCGTCAGTGCCAACATTCGCAGCCATCTCTCCCAATGTTGATTGCATGGTGTCTTCCACAACCAGGTGCTTAATTCATGATGAGCCGTTTCTTCCCGTTCCTGCGCTGGTTCCCGCTCAATGGCGAAACCTTGCGCGGAGATCTCCTTGCCGGCGTCACCGTGGCGCTGATCCTGATTCCGCAATCGATGGCCTACGCCACCCTGGCCGGTCTGCCGGTGGTCTACGGGCTTTATGCCGCCTTCCTGCCGGTAATGATCGCGTCGATGTGGGGCGCCTCGCGTTTCCTCCACACCGGCCCGGTGGCGCTGCTGTCGCTGATGTCGGCCGCCGCGATCGAACCGCTGGCGAGCCGCGGCAGCGATGAATTCATCCTCTACTCGATGACGCTCGCCTTCATGGTCGGCGTGATGCGCCTCGGCCTCGGCCTGTTCCGCATGGGCGTGCTGATCAATCTCGCCTCGCATCCGGTCATCAACGGCTTCACCAACGCCGCTGCGCTGATCATCGGCCTGTCGCTGCTCAACAGCTTCATCAACGTGCCGATGCCGCGCTCGGACATGTTCCTGCGCGATCTTTGGCAGGTACTGATGCAGTTCCACCTCGCCCACTGGCCGACCATCGCCTTCGGCCTCGGGACCCTGGCGGTGATGGCGCTGCTGAAGAAATGGCTGCCCAGACTGCCTGGAGTACTGGTCGTGGTCGTCCTCGGCACGGTACTGAGTGCCGCCGTCGACTTCGAAAAGACTGTGCGGGTCACTCCCGCGCAGATCGCGGATGCCACTGCGCGCGGAGCCTTCGAGAAGTACGCCGAACTCGAGTCGGCGCTGGCCGACAACAAGCTGGCGCAGGCCGAGGTGCACAGGAAAATTGCCAGCCTGGCAAAGACCGACATCCACGACTACACCCTGGAAGCGGAAGAACTGCGCCTGCTTGGTGAAGAACACAGTCTGAAGAAACAGCTCTACGGGCAACGCGTGGCGGTCTACCGCTACGCCCTGGAACCGTTTGAGGGCATCAATGGCGAAACACTTTATCGCGCGGCGGAGCGCAGTACCTGGGGGGCGACAGCCTGGCGTTTCGGCGCCAGCAGGGATGGACAGTTCCTGCTTTCCGGCGGAGGCCAGGTGGTCGGCAACATCCCGGCCGGGCTACCCGGCTTCTCGCTGCCCGTGATGGACATTGGGCTGATGGCCGGCCTGCTTGGTACTGCGTTCATCATGGCGCTGATCGGTTTCATGGAAGCCACCTCAATCTCCCGCGCCCTCGCAGCACAGAGCCGCGAGAAACTCGATCCCAACCAGGAACTGGTCGGCCAGGGGCTGGCCAATATCGTCGGCAGTTTCTTCCAGTCCTACACGGTGTCGGGCTCGTTTTCCCGATCGGCGGTCGCTGCCAAATCGGGGGCGCGTACCGGCATGTTCGCCATCATCAGCGCACTCGGCGTGGTGCTGGTGATGCTGTTCATGACCGAGTACTTCTATCACCTGCCGCAGCCGGTCCTGGCCGCAATCGTCATGAGCGCAGTATTCAGCCTGATCGATTTCAAGACCCTGCGCCACGCGTGGAACGTGCGCCGCAGCGATGGCGTGGTCGGCCTCATCACCTTTCTCGCGACGCTGCTGATGGCGCCGCAGCTCGCCAGCGGCGTGTTGATCGGGGTCGTGCTGACCATCCTGATGTTCCTGCATGGCGTCATGCAGCCGCGCAGCGAGGTGCTCGGCCGGACCCGCGATGGCACGCTCGCCGGCGCCGCCAGCCACGACCTGCCGGCGATCAGCGAACACTACGTGGTGCTGCGCTTCGACGCCTCGCTGGTGTTCATCAACTCGGCGTTCTTCGAACAGGCGGTCATGAAGGCCATCTCCCAGTTCCCGCAAGCCAGGGCGGTTTTGGTCATCGGCAACGGCATCAACCAGATCGATGCCACGGGCGAGGAAAAACTGCGCGCCCTGGCGGCCGATCTCAAGCTGGCGGGGATCACCCTGATGCTGTCGGGTTTGAAGAAGCAGGTCCGGGAAGCGCTGAACCGGGCCGGGCTGGACGAGGTCATCGGCAGCGACAATCTGTTCCCGAGCAAGGATATCGCACTGAAGAATCTGGCCGCGCGCTACGACACACAGCCAGCCTGACTCAGTCCCTGCTGGTAGCGCCCTTGTTGATCTGTTCGATCGCGCGCACCGCGGCGCGCTGGGCTTCTTCGGCCTCGGCCTCTGAACCCATCATGGTCAGACGGCCGAAGTTGCCGAACGGCTTCACGTCAACGAGGGTGATGTGCGCCGCCTTCTCCGCCTCGTTGGCGGCATAGACTGCGTAGCCGGCCGGTTCCACCTCGAGGATGAACATGCTTTTCCCCGGCAGGATCATCGAGCCCTTGCGCAACTGCCGGTTGATCAGCGTGGTGTGATCCGGGGTCATGCCGCGAATGATCTCGTTCCAGGCGATGCGGCAGGCCATGCGCGATTCCATGGTGGTATTGAGTTGACGCAGAATGATATTGCTCGCCTCAAGCACCTCGCTCTGGTTGCGGTAGTGGATTTCCATCGAGCCGAAGGAGCGCTCGACGACCTGTTCGCCCAAATGCACGTTGGTTTCCTTCAACGCGATGTCGGACAGACGATGCACCGCCATGCCGGGTGCGACTTCGATCCACATGCAGGCATCGCCCGGCACCGGCAGGAAACCCTGAGATGACGTCGCCAGATACGACGCCAGCTGCGGTTGCAGCGAGTCGATGAAGACAAAGGTGCGGAGGGTGACGTCCATGCGGCGTTCAGCGCGTCAGGCCCATGTACAGCATGGGCAGTTTTTCGGGCAGTCGCTCGACATGGTCGAGCACGGTGAAGTTCTTCACCCCGAAGATTCGCGAGACATACTGGTCGGCATGCGGGTCCAGCGACAGTGCGTAGGTGGTGACGCCGTCGCGCGCCAGTTCTTCCACCGCCCGCTTGGTGTCGTGTCTGAGGTATTGCGGATCGCGCACGTCGTTGTCCGCCGGTTCGCCGTCGGTGATGATGAACAGGATCTTCTTGCTCTTTGGCTGTTGCTTGAGATGCATGCCGGCATGGCGCAGCGCAGCGCCCATGCGGGTTGAATAGGAGCCCTGCATCGCCGCCAGACGCGCCTTGACCAGATCGTTGTAGGGCTGGTCGAAGTCCTTGAAGCGGTAGTAATGCACGTCATGGCGACCATCGGAACAGAAACCATGCAGCGCGAACGGGTCGCCGATGCGATCCAGCGCGCTCGATAGCAGCACGGTGGCGGCACGGCTCAAATCCATGACGCTGTACTCCTGCCCCCGCACCTTGTCGTTGGAGGATTCCGACATATCCAGCAGCACCATCACCGCCAGATCGCGCACATTGCGCTTGTTGCGCATCATGATGCGCGGGTCGGGTTGCTGGCCCATGCGGATGTCGATCATTGCGCGCACGGCGGCGTTGATGTCGAGCTCATCACCGTCTTCCAGCCGACGGATGCGCTGCATGCCCTGCGGAATCATCGATTCGATGAGGAACTTGAGGCGGGAGATGACCGGTTTGTTGTCTTCGATGATCTTGTCGATGACTTCCAGTTGGCCAAGTTTCGGGCGCCGCTCCAGCACTGTCACCCAGCTCGGCCGTTCAAGCTGGATCTGGTAATCCCATTCATGGTAATGCACCGGATCGGCGATCGGCTCGCGGCCTTCCAGTTCGTTGATGGTGACGCCTTCCTGATCGAGGTAGAACGGCGTTTCCAGCACCCAGATCTCTTCGGCATCATCACCGGCATATTCGTTGTTGACCTCATTGACCATCTCCATGAGGCTGACTTTCTTGCGGGTCTGCTTGGGTTCCCAGGTGGCGAGCAGCGCCGCGTCGGTATCGAATTCCTCCGACTCCCAGACCGTGCGATTGTCGTCGCGGTAGATTGCGCGCAGCAGGTCGGTGCGCCAGTTGAATTCCGGCAACGGGATCTGGATCAGGGTGTGGGCCAAGGCCACGCCGATGTTCCAGCTGGCCTGATTGGTGGACAGGTCGGGCTCGGCCTTGAACAGGGCCACGCCTTCCTGTACCCAGGGGTGCGGGTCGGTCGATTTCGGGTCGAGCAGGGCGCGCGCCAAGCGGTTGAGCAAGTCGCCGACGCATTGCGGCGGACGTGTGTCGAGCGGCGGATGCAAGGCCAGCCAGGCGGTGCGCATGTTGGGAAACTGCCGACAGGCCAGTTCTTCGACGCGCGCGTCCTCGACCGCTTCGATGATCGCCATCTGCGTCGGGTTGAGCATCTGCATCGACAGCGGCGCGCCGGTGAACACCTGATGCGCGGCGCAATGGTTGGCCGCCGCGCGGTACAGTTCCAGCCCGTGTATCACCGCTTCGGGCGGGGTATCGTCGCCAAACGGTTTGTAATCGTCGTAGGCATCGGCGATGTGAATCAAATAGCGCTCGATATACGGCTTCAGGCCTTCGCGATTTTCATAGTCGCCCGCGGTCGGTCGCAGGAAGAAATCACGTCCCCACATGGCGCGCAGGTAGATGTTCAGACGGCGCTGCACATCGACAAACAGGGTTCCCTTGCGCTCGGCCTGCAACACCGAGTGCGCGTCCGGACTGCGCAGGGAGAAATACTCGACCTGGCCTTCGAAATCGGCCTTGTAGGCTTGCGCGCCGAACATCACCCAGCGGCGCAGGCCGCCCAGTGTCAGTTGGGAAAGCAGGCGATCGAGATTCTCCAGCATCGGACGCAGACCGCGCGGCGCCTGGGCCAGCATGATCTGCAGCACGCTGAGATAGTTGCGGAACAGCGTTTCGTCACCCAGACGTTCGGCGGCCAGCGGCGCCGTGGCGGCAATCAGCGTCAACACCTGACCGGAAGTCTTGGAAGCCATGCCGAGCAGGAAATTCACCACCTCCGGCAGTACATCCTCGCCGATGGCGCGCGCCACGGCGGGCATTTCCTGAACATAGGTGACCACCAGCTCCTGGCCGCGTCCAAGGTGGTGGAGCGCGACCGCGCCCTTCAGATAGTTGTCCAGCCCGCGTGAAGAGAAGGCGCGCGCAGCCTCGTTCCACGAGGCGCGCAATACGTCCTGTGCATCCTGGGGAAGGTCTACGAGTATCTCTTGGTACTCTTCGAGATGGATGGCCATAAGCGGGGCTGATAGGCGGTGGCTGGGTTGCGCGGCGCCGCGCTGGCGACGCCGTGAGCGAAGCAGACGCGATTAGAAGTAGGTGGTGACGGCGGAATCCAGCGCGTCGCGCATGTCGGCGTCATCGGTGATCGGACGCACCAGTGCGACCCGACACGCGGCCAACGGCGCCACGCCCTTGGCGATCAGGGAACCGGCGTAGATCAGCATGCGCGTCGACAGACCTTCATCCAGGCCGTGTCCTTTCAGGTTGCGCGCGCGTTCCCCGATATGTACCAGATTCTTCGCCACTTCCAGGCTGACGCCGGATTCGTGGGCAACGATTTCAGCTTCGGTATCGTGCTCCGGATAGTTGAAGTCGAGCGCGCCAAAGCGTTGCTTGGTGGACTGCTTCAAATCCTTCATCAGCGATTGATAGCCGGGGTTATACGAAATGACAATCTGGAAATCGGGGTGCGCCTGAATCAATTCCCCCTTTTTTTCCAGCGGCAGCACGCGTCGCGCATCGGTCAGCGGATGGATCACCACGGTGGTGTCCTGGCGCGCCTCGACCACTTCGTCCAGATAACAGATGGCGCCATGCCGGGCGGCCACGGCGAGCGGGCCGTCCTGCCAGCGGGTGCCGTTGCTGTCGAGCAGGAAGCGGCCAACCAGATCGGAAGCGGTCATGTCTTCGTTGCAGGCCACGGTGATCAGCGGCTTCTGCAGTTTCCACGCCATGTACTCGACAAATCGTGTCTTTCCGCAACCGGTCGGGCCTTTCAGCATCATCGGCATGCGCACCGAGTAGGCGGCTTCATAGAGTTCGATTTCGTCCGAGACCCCGCGATAGTACGGTTCGCGCGTAACCATGTAGGGCGCCAGCAGGTCACCGCTTGATCCGCTGGAAGCAGCGGGACGGGTCGCGGCGGCGTTCTGCACGGCGGTGTGCTGCTGGGCGGCGCGCGCGATGGCTTCCTGACGGGGTGAATAGGTGCGCATGAAGGGATCGTTTTGCATGACAAATACCTGGTTGGTTGCGATCAGTCCGGCCAGACGCGCGAGGGAAACAGCGCATTGCCGCTATCTTGATTGACGCTCGCCGGATTGCTCTTGGCGGCGGGTTTCTTGGCAGGCGCGGGCTTGGTAGCTGCGGGTTTTGCTGCCGCGGGTTGCTTGGCTGGCGCGGGTTTGGCGGTGACGGATCCGGTTTTGACTTGCTTGGTTCCCGCCGGCTTCGCGGCGGCAGTCTTGACCGGCGCCGGTTTGGTCGCGGCGGCGGGCGTGCTGTCAGGCTGGGCAGCCGGTTGTTGTCCTGCCTTGGCCATGCGTACGCTGGCGGAGAGTTTGTCTTTCAGATTGGTCATGATCCGATCACCTCGTTAATGATGGCTTCAATTTCATCCGCGGCCGGAGCGCCCCGGCTGCCCATTTGAAACACCGAAACGCCTTCAAGCGCGGCGGCCCGATAAGCGGCGCGCCGACGCAGGGTAGCCCGCAGAACCGGCATGCCGAATTCTGCCAGCGCTTCGTGCATGGCGGCAGAGATGGCGCTCTTCGGTTCGATCTGGTTCAGCACCAGAAAGGCCCTCAGATTGGCGTTGACCTTTCTTGCTTCTTCAACCTCCTGGGGTAACCGCAGACTCGCCCAAAGGTCGATCGGCGAGGGCAACACCGGGATCAGCGCGATATCGCACGCCCTTAGCGCCTGCACCGAGGCATGACTGTCTACCGAAGGCGGACAATCCAGCACCATGTGCTGATAGGCGCGGTAATTTTGATGCAAAGTGCGCGCATCCCATTTGCCCCCGATCTGCTTGACGGTGGCGGGAAACGGTTTGCTGCCGGAACTGGCCCACTGCAGGGACGAACCCTGCGGATCGAGATCGATCACCACGGTTTCGCCACGGCGCGCCAAGCCTGCCGCCAGATTCATGGCGAGGGTGGTTTTTCCGGCACCACCCTTCTGGTTGATGATGGCCATGACATGCGTCGCCATATCAGCCGCCTGCCGGGTTCAAGGTGTTGATCCGCGCAGCGAGCGCATACACCTCCTCGCCCGGATCTTTGCCTTCCGCACCTTCCAGTGTGACATTGACGTAGGTCGTGCCGAAATTGATGTTCTGCGGATGCACGCCTGTTTGTTCAGACAGCGCCGCCATCGCATCGAGGAAATCCCGCGTCGCGCTGTAACGGTCGAATTCGAAGCGGCGGAACAATGCCAGCGGTTTTCCCCTGGCTTCCCAACCCTCGGGCAATTCAACCATGCTCAACCTGCTCGTTCATCATGCCGTCCAGTTCGTGCACATGGGCGATTTCTTCGCCCAGGATGCTGTCAAAAAGCGCGGCCGTTTCAGGATCGCGCATGCGTTCGGCGTGCGCGACGGCTTCACGGTAGAGACGCACAGCGTCGATTTCCAGCACCCGGTCCGCCGCCAGCAGATCCTGCGCGCAACGACCCAGACGAGTCGGCGGCAGATTGCCGGAGGATGGCGCGACACCAAACTGGATCAGCCGTTGCATCAGGCGTTCGGCATGCTCAAGTTCTTCGTCCGCTTCTTTGCGCAGTTTTGTCGCCAATGCTTCGTCGCCCCACAAGCGTGCCAGCACGCTTTGTGCCAGATACTGCTGCACGGCCCCCAGCTCGTGAGTGAGCGCGCGTGACAGCCAGCCCAGGGTGCGTGGATCGACGCTCATTGATCGGCTGCTCAACTCAGCGTCGAGGTCAATTCCGCGTCGCGTCCGCCACCACCCGCATCCGGCGCGGACGGCAGGATGCCTTCCACTTCGCTGTGCACGCGCGCGATGATGTGCGCGGCCACCAGGCCATCTCCGACCCGTTCGCAAGCATCGGCGCCAGCGCGCACGGCGGCGTTGACGGCCCCGGTCTCGCCGCGCACCAGCACGGTTACATAACCGCCGCCGACGAATTGACGACCAATCAGACGCACTTCGGCGGCTTTGGTCATCGCGTCGGCCGCTTCAATCGCGGGAACCAGTCCACGGGTTTCAATCATGCCCAGGGCAACACCGGTTACTTTAGCCATAAATTTTCTCCATTACGCAATGACGGATTGCGTTTCGTAGCTGATCAAGCAGAAGGCGCGGACGGCAGGATGCCTTCCACTTCACTGTGCACGCGAGCGATGATGTGCGCGGCAACCAGGCCATCGCCCACGCGTTCGCAAGCATCTGCGCCAGCGCGCACGGCGGCGTTGACCGCGCCGGTTTCACCGCGAACCAACACGGTAACGTATCCGCCGCCGACGAATTGACGACCAATCAGACGCACTTCGGCGGCCTTGGTCATGGCGTCAGCCGCTTCAATCGCGGGAACCAGACCGCGGGTTTCGATCATGCCAAGGGCGACACCAGTCATGTTAGCCATGTTAAAGCTCCTTTAAATTGGGATGTGATTCAAGCAAACGGAAAATCAGGCGGAAGGCGCGGAGGGCAGGATGCCTTCCACTTCGTTGTGCACGCGAGCAATGATGTGCGCGGCAACCAGGCCGTCGCCAACACGTTCACAAGCATCGGCGCCGGCGCGAACGGCGGCGTTGACCGCGCCGGTTTCACCACGCACCAGCACGGTGACATAACCGCCGCCGACGAATTGACGACCAATCAGGCGAACTTCGGCGGCCTTGGTCATGGCATCAGCCGCTTCAATCGCGGGAACCAGTCCGCGGGTTTCGATCATGCCCAGGGCAACACCCATATATTCAGCCATTTTGATACTCCTTTTTCCAACAAGTTAAGAAACGATATCTTCCCGCACCTACTCAAGGGCAACCGCGCCCAAGCACGTCTATCTTGCCCGCCCAACAACCTTCAATAACCTTGCTGCCTGCAACGCTGTTACTCGTCCCAACCATCGATGATTCCGCAAATGGTCAGGTCGGTCATGACCTTGACATCCGGCATCGCCAATCTCGCCGCGCTGCCGGTCGTGGTGAACACCCACTTGCCGACCGGCGCACCAACCGGATCGGTCGCCACCAGCAATGCGCCCTTCTGGTTTTCCAGAACGCGCAAGGAGGTTGCCTTCAGCCCCGGTACGCGCCGCGTGCAAACCAGATCATCCTTGACGCGCATGATTTCCATCAGACGCTTTCTTCCGACCAGTGGTCGATGATGCCGACTATCGTCAGATCAGACGGATATTCCTTGCTTCCCGCCGCTTCCCGCGCCGCCGACGAACCAACACAAATGACCCAGTCGCCCGGAATGCAACCGACGGAATCGACAGCCACACTGCGCGCACCACCGACCTTGTCCTGCACCACCAGCAAAGGCTTGTGCCCGAACGAGTCGATCCGGTTGGTGGATACCAGGGTTTTCTCAACTCTCATGATTCTCATCGTGTGGCCTCAGCGAATCATCCTGTTCAATGCCCGGCTACCGGGACATCGTCTTCAATAAACTGGCAGCGTTCACTGCCCATGTGGTCGCTGACCGCCATCTGACAATGCAGCAAGCCGTTTTTATGGAGTTGCGGATAGCGCGACTCGATCGCCGCCTTGACCCGCCTGCAACGTGCAATGGTGCGCTCGCGTGAACCGGGCACCCGCCCGTTGTAATGAAAGTGCACCAGCACCGGCACCGGCAAACCATGGTTGACATTCAGGCCGGTAAAAATCTTGATGCCGACATCCATGCAGGCCGCGCCTTCTTCGACGGTGTCCAGATGCGCGAAGTAGAACTTGTTGCGTAACTGCAGTTCGCTCATGGACTCGCCGGCGCAGATAAAGCGTTCGTTATGGCCAATCACGGCATAACGACCCGCGTGATGCTGGATGACATATTCGATTTGCGACAGATTGGCTTCCAGCAGACGCAAAATCAAGGCGCGCATGCCGGGATCCACGCCGCCGTGGCCGCGCGCCCACCCATCGGCTTGTTCGGCAATGGCAACCTGCGCTTCGATGTGAGCCCGGGCCGACGACGCGTTCATGCCCAGGGTATCGCGGTACAGGCTCGCGGTTTCGACAAAGCGGTGCGGGCTGACGTCACCGTTTCCATCGGGCAGATGCACGCGGATGGCGTCCACATCGGTGTCCATGCCCACCAACAGAATATCCGGCGCTGCGCCGCGACCGAAGGTGTTCTCGATGGCGGAGCGCAGTTCGTTCAAGCGCGCCAGAGCTGAATCGGTGGCCTTGTTGTCAATACTGCCGTGCGCCGCGCACCCCTGTTCACAGGGTTTCGAGGTGCTGTAATGATAGACGGCAATTTTCAGATACTTGCCTTCCGGGCATTCCGGAATGCCGCCACTCAGTCGTTCAAGCTCGCGGTGAGTCCAGTCGGCAATATCCATTTCGACATCGAACATGGCGCCGGCATACGCCTTGACCATGATCGATGCGGCTGGCGCCATGCGGAATACAAAGGGCAACAGGCCTTGCAGGCGGCCATCGGCGCAGGGGCTGATGTCCAGCGTGTGGTAGCCGCAGCGGCGGATGAACTCGGCATCCAGCGTCATGCATTCGCGCCAGGAAGCCTGGTCGATATCAACCTGGTCGATACATTCCTTGAAACTGCGGAAAATGCAGTAGGAATGCAGCGCGCGCAGATCGAGTCCGGAGACCCAGGCATCGCCAAGCAGCGCGTTGGGCAGTTCGTAGCCGAGACGTTCCCGCGCCAGGGATTGCGCGCGGGGGACAAAATCGAGTTCATGCTGCTCGGCTGACAGCGCTTTCAACGTCTCGACAATCGCCGCGAAGCGGCCGCGCACGACTTGCTCATAGTCGGACAGGGACCGGTTCAAGCGAGCGTCGACCAGCGCGTGTTCGCAGCGCTGCCCGGCGTTGATGACGCAAGCGGGATTAGCCGGTCCGTTGCTGTCATGGCTTGATCCCGCCTGCGGCTGCAGGCTGGCCATGCGCATGGCAACCAGTCGTTTACGTGTATTCACGATCTATCCTCAACCGCGCGCGCCGCCGGACAAGGTCACGGCAGCGCCCTTGTTGGTGGTGCCCGATGAGCCGGTAATCCGGCTTTCCTGGGGAGCGGGACGTTCAATGGTTTCGCGAAACAGAGTTGCGTTCATCCCCATGCCGCGAGGATTGCCGCGTACCGTCGGGTTACGCGACTGGCTCGAAGCGCCTTCGGTGCCACTCACCCGACTCATCGCGCCCCAGGCGTCACCGGTGACCGGACGGCCGGACTGGTTACCTTCGCCGGTCAGACGGCTCGAAGCCGCAACCATTTCCGGTTGATTCGGAATCGCCGCCGCAGCATCGCGATGGCGGAATTCCGGCGTGCCCGTGATCAGACCATTCGCCTTGTTGACCGGCCCGGTGATCCGTTCGCTGTGACAGGCGCCGCCTGTCACATCGTTGCCGCGTTGCAGGCTGGCAGTGCGGGCCGGCGTGCTGATGCTGAAATCCATCGGCGCGGCCGCTTGCGCGGGCTCCGCCCAGGCTTTGCCGCGCACCGCGAAGCGACCGCTGGTTGCGCATTGCGCCGCTGAATTGTCCGGACCGACATAGGGTGTTCCGCTAATCATCTCGCACACGCCGCGCTGATCGCCGGTCATGACGGAACCGCCCGCGCCGGGACGGTCACCCGTCACGGCCAGGATGGGCACCATTGCGCTGGTACGAATACGCGCTTCCTGCGCCAGCAGGGCCGGCGATTCGCAAAAGCTGTTGTACTGCCCGCGACCGATATACGGCGTGCCACTGATCGGCGCGCAGCCGCCCGATTCTGCGCCAGTGACGCGCGAGGATCGGCCGACATAGGCACCGGTTACGGGTTGGCCGCGCCAGGTTTGATCGATTGCGACTTTGGCTACAGGCGCAACCGGGGTGCTGACGGCACACACAGCTTGTTGCTGCGCCGCGCCGACATAGTCTGTTCCGGTGACGGATTTGCACCCGCCCATCTCGTCACCGGTTACTTTTGGGGAGCTGCCGACCTCCGTGCCGGTCAGGGTACGACCCGCCAAAGTCTGCATGCTGGACACCTTTTTCGGGCCGGTGGTATCGCACAGCGCGCCGAAACTTGCCGGCGTGAAATATTGCGAACCGGTGATGCTGCGGCATGATCCCGGCTCATCGCCGGTCACCTTTTCGGAGCGGCCGACTTCGGAGCCGGAAACGGATTGATTGGCCCGCGACGACATCACGCTGACCTTGCGCGGCGCACTCGGCGCCTCGCTATTGCAAACCGTCTTGTACTGTTCCTGCGCCAGGTACTCGGTACCGGTGATGCCTCGGCAGGCGCCGTACTCGTCGCCGGTAATCTTGCTGGTGTGGCCCAGCGCCGTTCCGGTCACGGACATGCCGTGGCTGGTATGGGTCAACGCCACTTTATCCGGCGCTTGTTCGGCCTGAGCGGCTTGCGGGTAGCCGGTGCCGGTAATCGAGCGGTCTGCGCCTTGCTCGCCGCCGGTCACGCCCGCCGGGCGATTCACCAATGCGCCGGTGATGGTTTTGCCTTTGGCCGAATCCGTGGCGACGATCTTGGCCGGCGCGGGCGCGGGCCGGCTGGCGCAAAACTCGTCGAAACGCTGTGCCGCGAGATATTCCGTACCGGTGATGCCTCTGCAAGCGCCCAGTTCGTCACCCGTGACATTGATCGCGCGCCCCACTTCAGTGCCCGTCACTTTGAGTTCGCGTACCGTCGTGCTCACTCCGACCTTGGCGGGAGCGGGTTTCGGAAGCGTGTCACAGAAGGCCTTGAATTGTTCACTGCCAATGTATTCGGTACCCGTCACCGGTCGGCAGGAGCCAGGTTCGTTGCCGGTCAATTTTTTGCTGCGTTCCACCATGGTGCCGGTGACACTTTGGCCGGACAGCGTATGACCCTCTTCGACTTTGGCGGGCGCCGGTACGACATTGCGCGCGCGCATCCGACCAGAAGGACGTGCCTTGTGACTGGCTTCGGCGCGACCGGCGAGTGACTGGACCATGCGGTGCTGCATCGCCACCTGACGACCCGTCGCGCCTTTGGTGATCGCCGCTTGCCAGTCCTGCTGCGGCATGGTTGCCGCGATCTTGGTTGCCTGCGCCACACGCTTGATGCCGGCCTTGCCATCCTGCGAAAGCGCGGATCGCCGGGCTTGTGCGATGGCGCGGCCCTTCGGCATGACTGCCGGTTTGTTGGAGGTGTTATCGGTCGACACACCAAGTACGGCGGCCGGTTTCAAACCAGCGCCGGTATTCGGCGTTTCGACCTGAGTGCCGCCGCATCCGCCGGCGGCGCCATTGCACCCGCAACCACAGGATCCCTGAGTCGATGCAAGCGCAGGGATGGCCGGCAGGTTGTTTTCGCGACCTGGGCGCACACGTCCGCTTGGACGCGCGGAGGTCAGCTGCAATGCGGCCTTGCCCGACTGGCTCATCGCCTCGCGCCGCGCGCGGCTGGCATTGCGGCCGGCGGTATTGACCTGGTTCTGCGCCACCATCGCCGCCACCGCGGCGGGCGAGATGTTCGATACGCTGCGCATCGAGACATTCTGGTTGCTGGGCGCGCTGGCCGGCATCTCTACACGGGGTGCAGACTTCTGGCTGGCTGTCGCGGATTGCACAACGCCCTTCTTGCCATGCAATGCCATCGCTTGCCGTCGCTTCAGGGCCAATTCTCGACCCGACAGGGTCGCTGTGGCCGTGCTATCACTGGCTTGTGTCATCACTCACCTCGAACTTCTTGGGATATTGCTGAGGATGCGAGCCTGCAGATCCGCAGCCTCAGCAATAGTGTTTTAGAACGCCTGGCCTGGCGATATCAGATGATCCGCGGATTCGCGCACCACCCGATATCGATACGGCTATCAGCGATAAACCACGAACGACATACCCTGGCTTTGCGCGTAGTTGTCATACGCCACGAAGCGAACCAGGTGATCGGGGAATTCGCGGTAGCAGGCTTCGATTTCAGCCAGCACAGACGCAACCGACTGCTCGCCGAAGAACGGCAACTTCCACATGTACCAGTAGTTGCTGGTGGCGGCGGTGCCCTTTTCGGTGTGCTCGACGGACGGGTTCCAGCCCTGGCTGATGCAGTAGGCGATCTGGCGTTGCACCTGATCCGCCGACATCGGGGGCAGATACGAGAAGGTTTCGTATTTCTTGGAGGCTTTGTAAGCTTGAACAGCCATGATTAATTCCTTTCAGATTGGGAGTGGGCGAGGTCCGGGACCGACAGCGCACGGTTACGCCGCGCGCTAATGTCGGTACTTGACCGTCGCCTGAAGCCTGATTACTTGTTGGCGATATCCAACTTGTCGACGGTATCAAACTCGAACTTGATTTCTTTCCAGGTTTCCATGGCGATCTTCAGTTCGGGGCTGTGCGCGGCGGCCGCGGTGAGAATTTCCTTGCCTTCCTTCTCCACGGCGCGACCTTCGTTGCGGGCCTGCACACAGGCCTCGAGCGCCACGCGGTTGGCGCAGGCGCCAGCCGCATTGCCCCAGGGGTGACCCAGCGTACCGCCACCAAACTGCAGCACGGAGTCATCGCCGAAGATGTTGACCAGCGCCGGCATGTGCCAGACGTGGATACCACCGGAGGCGACCGCGAAGGCGCCGGGCATGGAACCCCAGTCCTGATCGAAGAAGATGCCGCGGCTGCGGTCTTCCGGAATGAAGGATTCGCGCAGCAGGTCGATCCAGCCGAGGGTCGAAGCACGGTCGCCTTCCAGCTTGCCGACGACGGTACCGGTATGCAGGTGGTCGCCGCCCGACAGACGCAGAATCTTGGTCAGGACGCGGAAGTGGATACCATGGTGCGGATTGCGGTCGATCACGGCGTGCATGGCGCGGTGGATATGCAGCAGCATGCCGTTGTCGCGGCACCAGTTGGCCAGACCGGTATTGGCGCAGAAACCACCGGTGATGTAGTCATGCATGATGATCGGTGCGCCGATTTCCTTGGCGTACTCGGCGCGCTTGTACATTTCTTCCGGGGTCGGCGCGGTCACGTTCAGGTAGTGGCCCTTGCGCTCGCCGGTTTCGGCTTCGGCCTTTAGGGTGGCTTCCTGCACGAAGTCGAAACGCTGACGCCAGCGCATGAACGGCTGGCTGTTGACGTTCTCGTCGTCCTTGGTGAAATCGAGACCGCCGCGCAGACACTCGTAAACGGCGCGGCCATAGTTCTTCGCGGACAGGCCGAGCTTGGGCTTGATCGTGCAACCCAGCAGCGGACGACCGTATTTGTTCATCACGTCGCGCTCGACCTGGATACCCAGCGGCGGGCCGCCGCAGGTCTTGACGTAGGCGATGGGGAAGCGCACGTCTTCCAGACGCAGGGCACGCACGGCCTTGAAGCCGAACACGTTGCCAACCAGCGAGGTGAACACGTTCACCACGGAACCCTCTTCGAACAGATCGATCGGGTAGGCGATGAAGGCATAGAAGCAGGTGTCGTCACCCGGCACGTCCTCAATGCGATAGGCGCGGCCCTTGTAGTAGTCCATGTCGGTCAGCAGATCGGTCCACACCGTGGTCCAGGTGCCGGTGGAAGACTCGGCGGCTACCGCAGCAGCAGCTTCTTCGCGATCAACGCCCGCCTGCGGGGTGATCTTGAAGCAAGCCAGGAGATCGGTATCCAGCGGGGTGTAATCGGGCATCCAGTAGGTGTGGCGGTAATCTTTCACGCCAGCGTTGTAGGTCTTTACAGCCATGTATCGCTCCTTCCGAGGAGATTGATTGATGGACAGGAAAGACCCTGTCCCTATGCGCATGCAACTTAGAGGGTAATTGCATCCCGTCAACTTTATAGATGCTCTACACTAAGCAAAACTTTTAATTTGTAATAAGCAGACTTTACCAAAGTAAATGATTCATCACTGGACATTGCAGCAGTTCCGGCTATTTGAAGCTGTAGCCCGACTTCGCAGCTACACCCGCGCGGCGGGGGAGTTGCATCTTTCCCAACCCGCCGTCCACATCCAGGTCAAACGCCTGGAAGAAAGCATGGGCCTGCCGTTGATTGAGTTCGTCGGCAAGAGATTATTGCTGACCGTTGCCGGCGAAGAGGTCTACGCCACCGTTCAGGCCGTGCTGGCAAAACTCAAATATCTCGAAGGCGCGTTGATGGACATGAAAGGCAAGGTGTCCGGGGCGCTGCGTATTGGAGCAGTCAGTTCGGCCAAATTCTTCATACCGGATTTTCTGGGACATTTCCTGCGCGAACATTCGGAGGTACAACCGCTGCTCAAAGTGACCAATCGGGAGCGAATCATCGAACGCCTGATTGCAAACGAGGACGATTTCGTGATTATGGGGCAGGTACCGGAGGGCATGTCGCTGGCTGTCCACCCCTTCATGGAGAACATCCTGGTGCCTATCGCGCACCCGGATCACCCGCTGGCGGGCGAACGCATGATTCCCCTGGAAAGGTTCGCCGCCGAGCGCTTTCTGATGCGCGAGGCAGGCTCCGGCACACGTTCCGCAACGGAGCGGCTGCTGGCCGAGCAGGGCCTCAAAGCCAGCATCTACATGGAACTGGGCTCGAGCGAGGCCATCAAGCAAGCCATCATGGCCGACCTGGGCGTCTCGGTGCAGTCCACCAGCACGCTGTCCCTGGAACTGGAAACCGGTCGCATCGTGACTCTGGATGTCGTGGGTTTCCCCAGGAAACGGATGTGGCATGCCGTGCATCTGCAAGGCAAACAGTTGAACCTGACCGCCGCGACCTTCCTCGAATTTCTTGTGCGCAAAGGAGCAAAGCACCACTTGCGTACAGAAGCGTTCAAAGGCCATTGACGGTCGCAGCCGGAGATGCCGACCTCGCCTTCGTCTGTCGCCTCCGCCCCCTAATCTACTGTTCAGGCTCGCGCCAAGGAAATGCGCCATTCGCCTCAGTGGCGACACCGCATCCAAGGCTGAACCCGCGCCATTACTGGGGTCTCGGCGGGTAACAAAAAAGCCAGCACAAGGCTGGCTTCTGGAATGTGGTGGTGCTGGGTTTACTACCGAACTACTCGCTGTTGGGGCAAATGAGTAGGTCTGCGGGCGTTTACTGCCACCTGCGTACCAATTCTGATGGTGGTGATTGGTTGAGTTGGCTCGGAACAATCCGGAGTATCCAGATTGTTCATTTCACCGATGCCACAGCCTGCGTGGCATGCTTGACCACCTCGATGATCTTCAGTCCTCCATCTGGCGCTGATTCGTTGTCGAGGTAGCCTGATGGTGTGATGGCGAAGATGGACTTTGTGGTTTCCATCAGTACCGCATTCCTTGCTGCATCATCGCTGGCGGCCTTGGTGAATGCCTGGAATGTCCGGAGTGCATTGGCGCGGTGCTTGCTGACTGCCCCTTGGTGCCTCGCAGCCTTGTAAAGCCGGCCACTCCAGAGTGTGGCTGTAAATAACAGGCCAAGGATGACCACTTTCGACGTGAACAGCTGGATCACTTGAGGTGTCGTCACATCCGGCCGAATGGGGATGAACACCATCGCAAGCGCGGCCAACAGGGTAACCACTGCCAAGCCAGCAGTGGCTTTCAGCCAACGTTCTGCACTCTTGTCCTGTGCATCGGACTCAGTATTGAAGTCTGCGGTGAAGTGCGCAACGCCGACGCTTGCTGTGGCCTCCCGCGCAGCAACAATAATGTCACCGATTTCGCCACGCTTCTGTTCGATCTCTTGCTTGGTTCCATCGACAAGCTGCGATGCCTGTTCGACTGAGCGTGTCAGCTCATTGATGTTCCGCTGCACGTCACCTTTCTGATAAGCCAGATAGGGAATGTATAGGTGGGAAACGGTAAAGAACTGATCCGCCTGGCTCTTGAGTTGGTTGACCAACTGGTCGCGTGTACCGGTCGGGTTGGCGTTCTCTATCGTAAATTCATGAATCTGATCCAGCGTCTTCCTGATGGGCGGCAGTGTGTCAACAATCTGCTGTGTCGGGTTGTCGGGAAGCAGTTCAAGTGGCAATAGCTTGAACTGATTCAACATTGAGTACGTGCGTTCCAATTCCGGGCGACAGCCCTCAAAAGTGATCGTTCCCCAGCCCGGGTTGATGATCAGATCGGTAATAGGTAACTGGGTGCACTGGTCGGCCAGATCACGCAGTTGTTTGGTCAATGCCTCTGTTGCCATATATCAGCTCCCAATTGTGAACCGCCATTTCAAACTCCCTTGGCGCGCAGCGGGGTCAAAAAGGCGTTGAATCTTATCTTTATCGTCGCGGCCGAGCCTGCCCCAGGTTGACCAGTCGTCTTGCTTTCCAGTGACGTCAAAACCCGCTGGCACACTGATTCCGATCACGTCGGCAATCAGGTAACGCTCGTGGAAGTCATCCCAGCCGAACACTTCTGCAGTGATACCGAACCCACGGAGCTTCTGCCCCAATTCTGCAAAGCAAACTTTCCAGTCTGCCTCAGTCGGAAAGGTTCGTGCCTTGCCATCACCTTTGCATAAGCTGCGATGAATCTCGACCCGGGGTTTAACACCCCTACGTGCAAGCGGTGCAATCAGTTGTTCGAAATCTCGATAGTTGTTAGCGCTGGGATCGAGATTGGGGTCAATAAACATTAGTGAGTTCGCTTGCATCAGAACCCGATTCAGCACCCGTAGATAATCAACAGTCTTGCGATCAACGGTGACTGACGGACTGCGCTTATGCCACCAAGCCGAACCCGTAAGCTTCTCAATTGAGGCGACATCGTTGACCGGATAAGCCTGCTTAGTGATGTGTCCTGCGATCACACCTGTCAGCGGTTCGCCGGTCGAGATGCTATTCATTCCCTCCTGGCACCAGTCTGCTGCGCACGCCGGATCGGTGGCACCTTTGCGAGGGAAGCGGCGCAGGCGGTTGTTCAACACGAGTTTCTTGATGATTTCCTTGCAGAGCCGGTGCAGGTTGCCCGAATTCTGCATACAAAACTGGCTCCAACCGCCATCACAAAGATCCCGCACCAACGCCTCTTGCAAGAGAGGCTCCTTCAGGTTCGGCAAACACATCTCGATGAAGGCTGGATTTGAATAGGCAGCCTGATCGAAGATGTCAGGAACAAGGACATATTCGTCAAGCATCGCCGAGCTGCTCCCGCAGGCCTTCCTCGAAGAAACCACCCGGCCAGGATTTGATCAGTTCACCGAGTTCGTTAAGTGGCATTTCTCGAATGATGCTGCGTGCACCATCTGGTTCGACATACAGCACGGATACGTCTGCTGGCGTTATCGGTGGCAGACCGGTTTCTTTTTGCTGGTATGTTTCGCGCATCCGGCGCATCAGCCGCAGGATCAGGTGCTCGCTATGGGTTTCCAGAATGAACGTGTTTTGGCGCGATCCCAATGCAGCCTCGATGAAGACATCACCCAATTCGGCTTGCAATGCCGGGTGCAGGTGGATTTCCGGTTGCTCCATCGCCAACAGCTTGCCCTGCGAACCGTAGGCCATCACCAGCACTGGCAGAACCTGCGAGATGCCAATGCCGACGTCACGATGGGTGACAGCAGTATTTGATCGTTGATCAACGAGGACCAGTTCCCGAATCCGGTCAACATCAGAACCTTCAATGTGCCCCAAGAGGCGTTCTGCCTGCTCTTCTAGATTTTTGAAGATCGGCAAAGTGCCCACAGGCTCCATCCAGGGTGCATCAACGTGCTCTTCAATCTCAATATCGAGTCCATCGGATTGAATATTCTCCAGCCCTTCTTCCAATACTGGGAGCAGCCCTGATCCGGCATATAGAGAGCGGACGACCAGCTTGTATGGTGTTTTCAGCTTGCTGGAACCTAGCCAGCCATTGACCGCTTCGCGCACAACGTCTTCGCGGCGAACTACATCCCACGCATAGCCGCCGCCCGCATACCAGTTGCGGTCGTCATGGTCCGAGAAAGCAAGGTGCCGGGCGGGGTAAGAACGCAACGGGCCGAGATATTGGAAACTGTCCAAACTGGATGCAATGGCTGCGGACAGTGTCTTGATAAAGGGAGTCAGGTGCTGTTCTATGAACAACAACACGCCATCGGGAGGAGCATCGTTATCAAGCCCTTCAAGAGTCCAACTATCCGGGGTGACCACCTCGCTAGGCAGACATCGGTCCAGCTTGAGACTCATCTTTGGCAGGGCTGATTCAATATCCTTGATACCTGCTTCGACAAATAGGCTTTCACCCTCAACGGGGCCGGGGTCATAGGCTTGGAATATCTCGCGGATGGAAGCTTCGAAAAATGGGTGTTCTAGATTGATGCGGTCGATCCGATAAATCCCTTGCGGGCGTCGGCTGGCATGAAGTAACTCGGATTTACCATCCGAGATATCCACGGCGACGATCTGTGGCTGGGCGTCCGGCTTGGGCCTGTCCTGATCATCCAACTCCATCCCGAACGTGATCGAGTAACAGATCATTCGTGCGGGTAGCAACTTGGTTGCAATGCTGGCCCCCAAGGCACTGGAACGTACATCCGCGCCCCATTCGACGCGCTTGTGCAACTGCCCCCTGTGCACGTATTGGCGGAAACCGCCAAGATCAATTGAACTACCGCCCACGTCGGTGTGGTGTACGTCCAGTCGCGCCAAGCTGCGCTTCTCACGGCCGAACTGAGCCTCGTGCGCCAGTGCCAGACTGTGGATGAAGCTGGACTTGCCGGCGCTGTTGGGGCCAAAGATCAGCGTTATCGGCTTTATCGGAATGCGCTGAGTGTCGGCGAAGGCCTTGAAGTTGCCCACGCGCAGGGCAGAGAGACGGCGTGTCATGGGGCAGATTCCTCCGGCATGTCGCCCAGCTCGCGTTCGATGGTCTCGATGCTGGGCAGGCTCGTTTGTAGGTTTTCGGGCAGGGCACGGGTTAGCTCAAAGCTGGAAACCCCGATGGGCTTGTCCATGCCACGCAGAGCATATTCGGCCAGCACGCGGTTGTGCTCTTGGCAGAGGATCAGTCCGATGGTCGGCTTGTCGTCGCCGTGGCGCAGATGGTCGTCGACCACGCTGCAATAGAAGTTCATCTTGCCCGCGTATTCAGGTTTGAATGCGCCGCGCTTGAGTTCGATCACCACATAACAGCGCAGCTTGAGGTGGTAAAAGAGTAGATCGATGTAGAAATCCTGCTCACCGATGTCCAAGTGGTATTGCCGCCCGACAAAGGCGAAACCCTGTCCGAGTTCCAGCAGGAATTTCTCCAGATGGGCGACCAGACCGGTTTCCAGTTCCCGTTCGTGAAAGGGTTCCGCCAGGGTCAGGAAATCGAACAGGTAGGGGTCTTTTAGTGTTTGCTGCACCAGATCGGAATCGGGCGCCGGCAGGCGCAAGGCGAAATTGCTGGCAGCCTGACCTAGGCGGGTGTGGGCGGCGGTTTCGATCTGCATCTGCAGCACAGGGCGGCTCCAGCCGTTTTCAACGGTGGCACGCATGTACCACTGGCGCGTACTGGCGTCCTTAATCTTCTCCATCAGCACCGCGTGGTGCCCCCAGGGCACCGCCAGAACCAACTCCGGCGTAAAAAGTGCCGCAGGCTGTGGCACTTCTGACCGCACCTCTATTTGTGCCACCGACTGTGGCACAAATGCCAAGCCCGGATATTCGCGGTAGAAGGCCAGCATTCGCTTGATGTTGCGTTCGGAAAAACCCTTTTCTTCCGGCAGTTCGTTGTGCAGATCGCGGGCTAGCCGCGGGATCACGCCCGCCCCCCAGCCCTCCTGCCGCTGCCGCGCGTCGATCAGTGCACCGATTTCCCAATACAAGTGAATCAACTCGGCATTGACCGCAAGCACAGCCCGGGTCTGGGCGTGGCGGATGCGTAGCTTGATGTCAGTCAGCAGGCCCGCGTAGTGGGCGGGGACGGCCGCGCTCATACGAAAGCCTCGGAAGCGAAATGCCGAGGCAGATTTAGTGCCCGCGCCTGTTCTTCCATTTCGGCTAGTAGTTCTTTCATATGAGCCTCGCGCCATTTGGCAGTTAGGCGTCCTGAAAAAGCATGTTGAAGAATCACACCGAACTGAGTATCCAGTTTCTTGGCGGTCTGTTCTGCCGCAAATTGAGATGACATGAGCAGACGAAGGATTTTCGAAAACTTCTGAATGCCATCCGGGGACGGAATGGGTAATCGGTACTGTTTCAGAAATTCACCAGGAACGCGCTGTTGTCCAGCAGACCCTGTAAACGCACTCATTGCGTGATTTCTAAATGACTGGAGCCGAACTAGTGCAAATAAATATTCGGCAGTTACGACTTTGGCTGCACGTAGGACATGGAATTCCGTCGAGCCGAATCCAACACCTCCAACAAGGCCAGAAGCAATAGCGGCTTTACCGTTCTGCATACAAGGGGTGATCTTGGCAAACAGCACATCGCCATTCTGAAAGGGAGTAAATCCCTTCTTGACCTCACCATACAACCGAGTCTGGCTGCCCGTAATCTTTCCAAGGTATTCATCGACATCTGCCATTGGCACAAATGAAATCACCGCATCGTCTGGCAATGAAAGTCGAGACCTGGGATTAATCTCACAAATATCTAGGTCACCCAATGATTTGGTTGGCAATCGCAACGGATTCGTCGCCGGGTCACCGAACATCGTGAGGAACAGCGCGGGCATGATACGGGCGGCCTTGGCGTCGGCGGCGCGACGCAGGTGGCGAAGACGGTCGGCCTCGTCAAGGAGTTCGACAATGCGAGATTGCTCCGTGGGTGTCGCCAATGGGAGTCGAGTTCTCTTCACCACTCCTTCCGTGACAGCGGGATAGCTTGCACCTGTGGCGTTTGCCACAAGAAAGTCGATGAACTCGCGGTGTTGAACCCAATAAAAAAGGAACTTGGGATGCAGAAGCTTAAGGTCAGCACGCAGAACAGCAAAGCCTGTAGATGCGACTTCTCCATCCAGTTCATCTGGAACCAAAGCCACCGCATTCAGATTGGGCCTAACCGTCGAGACAAGCACGTCCGAAGTGTGAATGATCTTTCTGGCTCGACTGGGTGCCTCTGCACAAGGCAGTTCGTCCGCACGAGAAATGGCTTTAGCATCCCGGTCAACGCTGGCGATGTCCACGTAACGGAAAGTTGGTGCCCCGCTACGGGTGGGGTCAGTCTGTGAAGTGGGGATGCATGCGTCGCCTACAGTGGCAGGGAGCCAATTCATTCTTCCAGCTCCGCCATCAGCTTCTCTAACCCCGCGACGACCTTGCGGTAGTCGCCTAATACATCAGCCAATAGTTCACGCGGGTCTTCATCGCTGGATTTCTCAGACATACGCGGCTTCCACTGGCCGGCTCCAAGGTTGTAATCAGCCTCAGCTAGCTTGTCACGGGTGGCCCACCAACATGTGGGCAAGGCGTTGTCGTGGGGCAGCAGGGTATTCGCCTCTAGCCCGGGTGGGGTAGTAAAACCACTGGCCTTGTAGGATTTCCACTGGGTGAGTAAATCCGGAATGTCGTTATTTTCCGGAGTTTCCACCCGGCCACCACCGGAAACCTTGTCCGGATCGTAGCCGTCGTTGCGCACTTCGTAGAACCAGACCCTGTCGAGACGCCTAGCGGTGTCGGAGGCTGGCTTGCGGAACACCAGTACGGCGGTCTTTACACCCGCGTAGGGCTTGAACACACCGGCGGGCAGGCTAACCACTGCGAGCAGGTCGAAGTCGTGCACCAGCTTTTTGCGCAGATCAACATGCGCGCCGGTGGAACCAAACAGCAGGCCCTCAGGTACCACCACAGCGCAGCGTCCGCCGGGGGCGAGGTGCTGCATCATCAGCGAGAGAAACAGCAGCTCACTCTTCTTGCTGTTGGTTGGAAGGTCGGCCCGGATTGAGTCCTTGGGCAACTGACCGGCAAACGGCGGATTGGCCAGGATGACCTTATATCGGCGGCGCAGGTCATCCTCGGTGAGCCCCCCCATGTCCGATAGGGAATTGGCGCGCTTGAGTTTGGCATGGCGAATGCCGTGCAGTACCAGGTTCATCATGCTGATACGAACCATCTGACGTGACACATCGGTACCGAATACCGAGGCTTCCAGCAGGCTCCAGTCTGGAATCTTCTCGCCGGCGCCCTTGCGGTAGGTTTGCAAGCGCGGCATGTCAGCCCTGAGTTGCGCGAGAGACTTGCCTTTCTTCTCCAGCCAGTCCTCGCCGTAGATGGGGTATTCGGCAATGTGGTCGGAGTACTTGGCGAGCAGGTAGTCCACGGCATCGATCAGGAAACCGGCGGTGCCGCAGGCAGGGTCGTAGAGGGAGTCGCCGATGTCCGGGTCGACCATCTCGACCATGAAGGCGCGGATCTGGCGCGGGGTGCGGAACTGGCCGTTGAGGGCGCTGGAGCCGAGATGCACCAACAGGTATTCGAAGATGTCGCCCTTCACGTCAGGGCCAAGCTTGCGGAATTCGAAGCCGTCCAGTTCGTCAATGACCTGCTTGAGCACATTGGGGTCGACAATTTCCAGCACGGCGTCGCGGAAATATTCCGCCACTTCCGGCTCGTCCTTGGCAAGCGAAGCCATGTACGGGAAGACCTCGTCACGAATGTAGTCGCGCAGGTCGGTGCCGCTCTTGAAGCGCCAGTGGCTCCAGCGATACCGCTCGGCCTGTGCCGGATACAGCCGCTTGGCGTTGCCGCCGGTTGCGCCAAGACGGATGCGCAGTTCACGGTCCGATTCCTCCTCGTCCAGCAGTTTCAGGAAGATGAGGTAGGAAATTTGCTCGATGTAGGTGACCGGGTTGGTCACACCACCGGCCCAGAGGGTGTTGGTGATGTGGTCGAGCTTACGGCGCAGTTGTTGGTTCACTTTTTTTCCTATTGCATCAAGCCGCAAGAACGGATTGATTGATCTCGTCCATCACGTTGCGTAGGCCTTCTTCACCGAACAACTCGATGCCGATATTGGCGGCGTTCAGGATGGATAACGGCGGCGAAAACAGATCGTCCAGCGTGATCTTGCCCTTCACCAAGCCACGGTTCTTGAGTAGCGCAAGGTACTGCGCCTGCTCCGGCGTGAGGTTCTTGGCCACCAGCCAAGCGCGGAAGTTATCTTCCACGCGCTCTTCGTGACTCTTGAGCTTGAGCATGCCCAGCGCGGCACGGATGAAGTCCACCAGATTGCCACCCGGGTTGCGGTAGGCCCGGCGCAGGTTGTCTTCGTTGAAATAGCGTTGGGGCTGGTTTAGCCGCTGGGTAAGTTGTTCCTCTTCATGCTCGGAGAGGGGTTCGCCACATTTGACCTTAGCGATGATGGGGTCGACGTCGGCCTCCTGGCGGACAGTCTGTTCCCAGTCGGTCACGTAATCGCGCTTGTCCACGCGCTCGCCGTCGGGGCCGACTTCAATGTAGTGCACCGCATCCAGCCATTCGTCTTCGAGGCCAAGTTCGATGAGCTCGCGCGGGGTCTTGCCTCCAGGCTGCTTAGGTTTGGGTGCGTAGCCACCACCAGTGCCGGAGAAGATGTCGGTATCCGAGTCGTTGAAATACTCGTGGTTGCGAAAAAAATCGTAGATAACGAACTTCTGCTTGCCAATGTGTGACGCTGTACGAGTGCCGCGGCCGCGCATTTGTTGGTACAGGATAGGGCTGCGCACACGACGACACATCACCAGGTGCAGCAATTCTCGGCAGTCGAAACCAGTGTCGAGCATGCCCACGCTGACGGCCACCATTGGCAGTTCTTCCTGCTTGAAACGGCGGATCAGGTCGTCGGCATTGGCCACGTCGGAAGTAATGACCTCGGCGTAGCGGCCTTTCTGTTCGGGGTGCAATTCGTTGAGATATTGCGCCAGACGGGCCGCGTGGTGCTTGGTGATGGCGAACACCACTGCCTTACCAGGGCCGGTTTTCTGCCCTGGTGCCAACTCCTTGTAGTTCTGCCAGGCGAGCCGGTCGAACTCTTTCATCATCAGCCGGTTGCTGGCATCGTTGGTCCACTTGCGCTCGAATTCGGCCGGGTCGTAATGTTCCTCGTCGATATTCGCGCCTTCGGATACCCGCTCGGTAATGCCTGTGGCGAATTTGTACGGGGTGAGGAAGCCATGCTTGAAGGCTTCCTGGATCGGGTAGGAGTAGTCGGGCGTGTCGTCCTTGCAGTGATAAAACTGGAAAGTGTTGCGTTCGATGTAGATCGCGGGTGTGGCGGTAAGGCCAATGTGAAAAGCATCGAAATATGACAACGCCGCCTGCCATGCGCCATAGATCGAGCGGTGGCATTCGTCCATCACGACGACATCGAAGTAGCCGCTGGTGAATTCCTGATACCGGCCAATCATCGTCTGTAACAGACAGACAGTGATCTGCTTTTCCTGTCGCACCATGCCGGGCTTGAGCCAGTAGCTGGAATAACCTGGCAACAAGTCCTGGATGGCCTCGATAGCCTGCTTGGCAAGCTGGTCACGGTCTACCAGGAACAGCACGCGTTCAGCCTGACCTGCCTGGATTAGGCGTTTGAGATAGAGCGCGATGAGGTCCGTCTTGCCGCAACCAGTGGGCAATTCAATCAGGAAGCGGCGTTTACCCAACTCGACGGTGCGGTCGAGGGCCTGCATGGCTTCTTTCTGATAGGGTCGCAGGGTGCGGGTTTCACCCTGGCGTAGATAAATATCCGGAATTGGTATCGTGGCCAGCGGCTTGCGCTCGGCGCGCATGTGTACCAGGCGCTCCATATCTCGGCGAGAGAAGAAGGAGTTGACGATGCGCGCGTCGTCGTTCTGGTAGTCCCAGAAATAGATCAGCTCGCCATTGGTGAGAAAAATAAAGGGCGCGCCGATCTGCTTGGCATAGGGCAGCGCCTGCTGCTTGGCGGTGTAGGGCTGGATGGCCTGCTTCTTGGCCTCGATGATGGCCAGTGGGCGACCGCGCTGGTCGAGCAGGACATAGTCTGCGCGCCCAGTGAGAATGGCATCACCATCCGCAGTAGTGAGCACGGTGGCTTGGGCACCGGGTTCTGAAACACAGCGGCCGCCGGAGACCTTCACTTCAGTCAACACCTGCGACTTGTCCGCCGGATTCCAGCCAGCCGCGCGTAGCTGATCGTCGATCAGAATGCGGGCGTCGGTTTCTTTGGTTTGGGCGTTCAAGTCAGGGCTCCGTATAGCCTGCGAATTGCAAGGCTTCTTGTGTCTGTGTGCTTATAAGCATGGGGCGTGCCAATTATGTTACTCCGTACTTCTTCAGCCAGTTGCTGAGCGTCTGATAGCTTCCCAGGCCAAGCAAACGAGCCATTTCTGACTTGTTGCCGTGAGTCTGGGTCATGGCTCTCTCAAGATAGTGACGTGCCACGTCCGCGATCACATCTGGCAAGGAGATAGTCTGATCCAGCGGGCGCCCGAGGATGATTTCCGCCTCCGGTGCCAGGATTACGGCCAGGGACTCGGCTACATCCTGCTTGGTGATGGCATCGCCAGCAGCCCAAATGCTGGCCCTCAGCAGCGTGTTGTGCAGCTCGCGGACATTGCCAGGCCATGTGTACTGAAGTAGTAGATTTCTTGCAGTAACATCCAATTTCTTATGCTCATAGCCCGGCTGTGTCGAAGCCTCGAAATTGATGCTGGCCAATAGGGCGTCGATCAAAAGCGTGATATCTCCTTCTCGCTGCCGAAGCGGCGGCAACAGTAGGACACCAACGGCCAGACGGTGAAACAAATCTTCCCGGAAACGGCCTGCGCGAATTTCCTCGGGCAGGACACGGTTGGTGGCCGCAATCACACGGATGTCGATGGACTTGGCCTTGGTGGCACCTACACGGGTGACTTCGCGCTCCTGAAGTACGCGCAACAAACGAACCTGGGAGGCCAGGGGAAGTTCGCCAATTTCGTCGAGAAACAGGGTTCCACCATTGGCAGATTCGAAATAGCCCGCTCGCGCCGCACTTGCGCCGGTGAAAGCGCCTTTCTCGTGGCCGAACAGCTCGGCATCGACCAGTTCCTGCGGAATCGCGCCGCAGTTGACCGCGACGAACGGTTTGCCATTGCGCGCGCTCGCCTGATGAATGGCACGGGCAAACAATTCCTTGCCGGTGCCTGATTCGCCCTGGATGAGTACTGGTAAATCCCGCAAGGCAAGCCTGTGCGCCATTGCTACCGTGCGTTTCATCGCCGCGCAGCGATGGATGATCGCGGAGAAGGCTGGTGCTTCCGGCGGCATACCTTGCATCAGGCGTGTCAATGCCGCGTCGGCCTGCTTGTCGGTGACAGGGGAAAACTCGGCCGATAGCTCGAACGGGATGTTGACCTCTTTGACACCTTGCTCGCGTGAGGACTCGATCAGCGTCGCGGGGAAACGAGTCTTAGCGAGCAATATCCAGACGGCGGCCATCGCCGGTGTACCGGGGCTCAGGTGAAAGGTCAGTTCTTCCCTGGGTAATGCTGAACGGACTGTCTGGATGGCGTCGTTTGCCGCCAGGTAGATTTCTTCGAAGCTGGTTGGGCTGGTGAGTTTGATCTGACAGGGGATGATGGCGACCCCAGTCTGCTGGCCGAGCCATTTAGCGTAGGCGTGAGTTTGCTTCGGGCTGTGATCGGACAGCAGATGCACGCTCGAGAATGGCAATGCTCGAAGCGCTCCAAGAATGGGTCCCAACCCATCCGTTTCTGAAGCCTCGGATGCGCGCAAGTCGGTGTTACCAATCCAGGCCAGCAAGATCGACATGGATTAGAAGATATTGAATGCATGCATAAAATATATTGTACCCGATGCGGGGCATGAGCTTGGCTTCCTGATCACCCAGCGCGTTCATGAGGGCGTCGTTAATCAACACACGGAGCCCAAGATGAACGCAAAGCAAACCGCCCTCGACGCCTACCTCCCCCGCACCGCCGCCATCCGCGCCAAGCTGGAACGGCTGCAGCAACTCGCCGACGACCACTTCGGTCATGACCCCGATGCCATCAACTGGGGCCACGTCGGCGACCTTGGGCGGGTGGAGGCCGGGCTGGATGAGTTGCTGGCGATCTTCGGCAGCGACGGTGAGTGACGACCCCACCAACCAACGGAGATCATCATGAATGCCAAACTCACCGCCACTCAAACCGCCATCCTCGAAGCCGCCGCCGACCGCCCGGACGGCAACATCGAGCCCTTGCCGCCCAGCCTACGCGGCGGCGCCCGCGCCAAGGTCATCGGCAGCCTGCTTGCCCATGGCCTCATCGCCGAGGTGACCGGCCAGCATCGACTGACCGAAGCCGCCTACGCCGCCACCGGCAAACAGCGCCCGACCGATGACGTCCAGAAACTGGACCCCACCCCGCGCAGCATCCGCCCCAGCACCAAACTGGCCGGCCTGATCGACGCCCTTCGTCAACCTGGCGGCGCGACCGTCAGCCAGATCATGGCCGCCACCCAGTGGCAGGCCCACACCGTTCGCGGTGCGATCTCCGGCATGGTGCGCAAAAAACTCGGCTACAACGTCGTGTCGGAGAAGAGGGCCGACGGCGACCGCCTATATAGAATTGCCTGAAGGCGCAGGCAAAGGGTGTCAGTTCAATCGACACCCTTGTGTTTCCGCCATCACGGCAAACCTACCCCCCAAGGTTTGCACTTGGGTTTGCACCCAGGTTCACCCGTCACCGGCCAAGATGCCAGCACTGGCAGGGCCTCACGGGGCATTCGTCGTCGGCCAGGTGCGAACTGCAAACCCCTGCAAACCCAGGTTTGCACCCTGACTGTAGCAAAGCGCCGCGCTCTCGCCTCCCGTATGGGAAAGTCGCCAGGAAGGACCCATCGTTTCATGTGATGCCACCTACAAGGTGCGCACGTAAACTCTCTCGTGCGAAACCTGCGAATCTTGCGAAAGTCGGCCAGCCTGTTGGGTCTATCGGCCGCGCATCGGATGCGAAAGTTGCGAAATCCCGCACCCGTCGCACAATTCGCACCGCTTCGCATCGACGCAAAACCTCACGGCACAAGGCGTTTCGCGGAATTCGCATGTTTCGCAGGCACGAGAACAGAATCAGAACATGGCAATTCCCCCACCATCCAATGAGCAATTATCCGACGCCTCTGTGACGACGGTTGCCATTGCTGCGAGTGAGCATTTCAACCCCCTGACGGATGACCTCAAGGACCTGCGGCTCACCCATGAACAATGCTGGTTGTGGCCACAACTCACCTTCGAAATTGACCGTCTCGACGCTATCCTTGATGACGCCCGTATCTTCCTTGAACCCCTGGTTACAGCTGATTATCCCGAGTGGGCGCAGCAAGCCGCCATCGGCATTGTCCGATCCAACGTCGCCATCCATCAGTATGCCGAGCGCTATAGCAGCTACGTCGACGCTGCCCGCAGCCTGTGGACGACCCGCATCCCGAGTACGCCACCCACCCTGTCCGATGCACAGATCTACGCCATGATCGCGATGCATGAGGCACGCATGGCGGCGGAAACTTACTGTGAGATTGCCACCGGCCTCGAGGAGGAAATGGAGCAGACGGGCATCGGCCACGACGATGAAGATGAGATTAGCTGGCTGCGCGGTGAACTGGCAGGGTGGGAGCGGACACTCTGGCGCGATGCCGCCCAACGGGCGGGTACTGCCGAGAAATTCCTGCTCATGGCTGATTTCGCCGCCAGCGCACCTGACCCCACCCTTTTCAAGAAAGCAGAATCCCAGATCGCCAAGCTACGCAGGCGGGCAAACGCCGCCGAGGCAGCGGCCGAGCCCTATCGTCAAGGCAGGCAACCAGGCGCGGTAAGCCTGCTCACCAAAGCCTTGATGGCCATCGTCGAGGATGTTGGCAGTCGCGATCCAGATAGGGTGATACCCGCAATCCAGATGGCCTGCGACGACATCCCCATCGAGGGCATCCAGTTCCAGGACTACAACGATGACTTCATTTGGTATGCCGATGTGATCCGCAACAAGGAAAGCAAGATTCGCATCGACAGCTTGAAACGCAAGCTGGCTCAGCTGCCGGACGTTTAGCGCTATTCCACCAAGCCCGCCACGTAGGCTGACCTTCATCGACGCAGATAGGCGTCTCTCGATGAAAGGCGGTTTACACAGATGGGCATCAATCACGACCACTGCAGCAGTGCGGTAGACGACAGCGTTCTTCTCACCGAAGACGAAGCGGCACATCTCCTCAAGATTCAACCGGCCACCCTCGCCACCTGGCGGGTTCGCGGCCATCCGCATCTCCCCTTCGTTCGGGTCGGCCGCTGCATTCGCTATCGCCGTCAGGACATCACCACCTTCATCAATGGCCACCTAACGGCTCCCGCCGGCAAGGGGCAGGCATGACATCGGCCTCCCGGCAACAGTTGCGGCGGCCAGCGTGGGCTGAAGAAGAGCACCCCGATCCGCTGCCCTTGACTCGGGAACTCGATCCCGCGACCCCCTATCCGGTGGATGCCCTCGGCCCGATCGGCACCGGCGTCGTGCGCAAGATGCACGAGATCATCCAAGCGCCGGTGGCTCTGTTGGGCCAATCCATCCTGGCGGCGATGAATCAGGTCGCGCAGCCCCACGCCAACGTAATCATCGATGGCCGGGTGTCTCCCCTGTCAGATTACTTTCTCACCCTGGGCGAATCGGGCGAACGCAAATCTGCCGGTGACAGCTGGGCACTCGCTGGTGTTCGCACCCGACAGCGCAGCCTGATGCAGCAATTCAACCTGGACCGGGAGCATTACGAAACCGCTGCCGAAGTCTATGACGCCGCCAGCAAGCGCATTCTGGCTGACAAGAAGCTGAGTGCCGAGGCCAAGCAAGCCAGGCTCGACGAGGTCGAAAAACCCATCGCTCCCGTCATGCCTCTGTTCATCGTTTCGGAACCTAGTACCGAGGCAATCCAGCGGCAACTGATCGTCGGTTTGCCTTCCATCGGCCTGGTCAATGACGAGGGCGGCCAGTTCCTCGGCGGTTACGCCATGAGTGCCGAGAAGCGGCTGGGCACCCTGACCACGCTCTCCCGACTGTGGGATCGCGGTGAGTTTGACCGGGTGCGGGTCGGTGATGGTTCCGGCAGTTACTTCGGTCGGCGTCTCAATCTGCATTTGATGGTGCAACCTGCCGTTGCCGCGATGTTGCTGGCTGACCCGCTGGCCCGTGAGCAGGGGTTCCTCGCGCGCTGCCTGGTCAGTTATCCGCAAACCACCGCTGGCAAACGCAGGTACGTCGAGGCCGACCTCGGCAGCACCTTGGAATATAGGTCCTACGCCGAACGGATTGACGCGCTGCTGGAACAGGACTGGCCGCTGGTCGACAAGCATGAGCTCAATCCTCCCAACATCATCCTGACGCCATCGGCCAAGCGGCAATGGATCGCCCTATACAACGACATCGAATCCGCCCTCGGCGGCAACGGCTGTTATGCACCGATCCGCTCGCTGGCCTCCAAAGCGCCGGAGCACATCACTCGGCTGGCGGGCACTTTCGCCGTGTTTGAGGGCGATGCCAGCGTCCACGAGAGCCATATCGACCGTGCCGCCCTGCTGATGACGCACTACTTGGCTGAGGCCCTGCGCTTGTGGGGTGCCGGCAAGGTGTCGGCAGAGTTGAAGCTCGCGCAGGAAGTGCTCAATTGGCTGCGCGACAAGATGGGACCCGGGCGAGCAATTCCTCTGGCCGACATCTACCGCAACGGCCCTTCGGCGATTCGTAGCGCGGGTGCAGCCCGGCGTGTGATGCAGATGCTGGCGCATCACGGCTGGGTCGCCGTCGCCGAGCATCCGACCGCCCGTGAAGCCTATGAACTGGTGGCGGTGTGATGGCCATTTCACTTCCCCGCACGCCGGCTGCGAATCCTGCGAATTCCGCGAAACCCCAAGTCCTGTCTGGCCTCGCCGCTGTGCGCAGCCTTGCGAATCGTGCGCATCGGCCTGGGCCGGTGCCCTCGTTTACATCCATTCCGGCCTTCGTGCCGATCGCTACGCCGCCCGGCGCCCAGGGCGGCATCTACTTGGAGACACATCCATGAATCTGCTTCCGAAACTCAAGAAGAAACAAACCGGCCATGTCGGTTTTGCCAACGAAACCCAGGCCGGGAGTCTGTTCGGCGATCTGGCGCCTTTGACCAACCTGATCAAGCCGATGCGAAGCCGGATGGCGGAATACGACCATGCCATTCACGCACTCGCCGTTGCCCGGGAACGGCTACGCGACTTGGCCGATGCGCCCCTGCCGGATATGGCTCTCACCGTGCAGCGGGAACTGATCGTGGCGATGGGAGATTCTGCCGCGCTAGCCCGCTTTGATGCGGTGCACAACGAGGCCATGAAGGCCGAAATAAAAACCCGCCAAGCGGCAGAGCGTGATCGCACAGAACTCCCGGCGCGTATCAAGGCGCTGGATAGCTTGGTGCGGGGCATCGCCCAGAAGATGGCGGATGCTGATGGTGTCTGCGAGATCGAGCGGGAGGCAGAACGGGTGTTCGAACCGTTCGCCAAACGCCTGATGGAAGCAGCCAGCCAGTACGTTGAGATACTGCAAGCTACAAAAACAGCCGCCCACACTTTGGAACAGGCCGTTTTCGTCCGTGAATACGATCTCTTTGCTTCATATCGGCACAAACATCAGCCGGAACTCTTCGCCGATTTTAAGGAAGGCATCCTGCCAAGCACTTTGGCGGGCGTCGCCTGGGATGACATCCGCGCACTCAATTATCAGGCGAAGGAATTCAACCAAGCACTCTCCACGCGGATGCAGAACGAACTGGAGGCGAACGGACTCGGTGGTGACACGCTGCGGATCTACTTTCCGCCGAGTTCTGACGATACGCGCGGACTCTACGCACCTGAGCTGACCCGACGCGTGAGACGGCCACCTGATGCCGTGCCTCCCGGTTCCGCCCTAGTCTGAGGGCATCGCTAACCAAGATCACCCCTACTCCTTACCTATGCAGTAACGCCCGTCGGCCCCTCGAAAGACCTGGGGGAGCCGGCACCCTACTACGGAGATAGCGATGGAATTGAAATCCACCCAGTTCGACATGACTGATCCCTTTGTGCAGTTGAGCCAACGCGCCAGACAAGCAGAGACATATCTCCAGCAGTTACCGCTAACGCAGCGCCAGCAGCTCATGGCCGAGATGCACCCGCCGGTTGTCGTAGGACGGCCGCCGGCCTTCGAGCCCGCCGTTCGGATGGTCACGGCCGAAATTGGCGCGCGGGCCGGCGCACCCACGGGCGATTACACCCCACCCACCGTGGTCTATCGACCCCGTCGCCTTGTACGTCCAGTCACGTGGCAGTGGCGTTTGATCGTGGTCGGAATTCGGCTCATCCGGCGACTGCGGCGATTGGCTCGGCTGCAGTGGTGCGAGATACGCAGGTTGATGCGCCGGGTCATTCCTAACCCTCGCCCTATGCGACGGACACGTTACCGCTAATTCGTTGTCATCCACCGGCCAGCCTACCTATCGATCCCAACTCAAAGGAAACGCCCATGTTCCCCAATGCACACAACAACCTGAACTCCCAATGCCTGATGCCTGTGACGCTCGATACCACTGACCTGGAGGGGGCCGTGATGGGCTGGTTCGCCTCCGGCCATGAAATCCCGTGGATTCCCATCTATGAGGTCGGCAACGGGCCGAACGGCATCGCCGACGCGATTGCCGAGAAAGATCATTTCGGCGGCCCGCGCCTGATTCGCGATATCACGGATTTTTACGCCTTGCCGCTCGGCATCAAGGGCTGGGTATTTCCGGCGCATCTGGATGACACCAATGTGATCTGCGTGCGGGAAGCCGCCGCCGAGATCAGTTTTGGCCACTTGCACCATCCGGTCACAGGGCAGCGCCTGACATGGCGCTACGACACCGAGAGCGAGTTATGACTTGGCTTCTGCCCGCCACAGCGCCGTCATACACCCCCCTCAATTTCGGAGCACCACGATGAAATCACCCCCATCCACTGCCGCCCAGGTGGCGGCTTTGCCCACCCTGCTGCTACCTGATTTATGGAAGTTGTGGGACCGCCATTTCCCCAGGCGGCCCAATCGGGTCAACCGCCACTATCTGGAAGCGCGACTGGCCCATCGGCTGCAGGAAATCGCCCAAGGTGGCTTGCCGCCGGAGGTCAAGTCGCATCTGGCAAACTGCGGCGAGAAGCATTCCAAGATCAAGGTCGGGCGCGGGCCGGAGGTGCGCCTGATGCCGGGCACCACGCTGCTCCGAGAATGGGATCGGCGCGAATACCGGGTGACGGTCCTGCCCGACGGCCTCTATGAACTGGACGGCAAGCATTACAAGAGTCTGTCGGCGGCGGCGCGGGCGATCACCGGCACGCATTGGTCGGGGCCGGCCTTCTTCGGGGTCAAGCAGAAAGGGGCAGGACAATGAGCGCGGTCATCACCAAGAAGCGCTGCGCGGTCTACTGTCGGGTGTCCACCGACGAGCGTCTGGATCAATCCTTCAACTCCATCGATGCCCAACGCGAGTCTGGCCAGGCCTTCATCACCGCCCAGCGTGCAGAGGGCTGGATTCTGGTGGTGGATGACTATGACGACGGCGGTTTCTCGGGCGGCAATATGGACCGGCCCGCCCTCAAGCGCCTGCTGGCCGACATCGACGCCGGCAAGGTCGACATCGTGGTGGTCTACAAGATCGACCGCCTGACGCGCAATCTGGCGGATTTCGCCAAGATGGTGGAGGTGTTCGACCAGCGCGGCGTCAGTTTCAGCGCCGTCACCCAGCAGATCAACTCGGCGACATCGATGGGGCGACTGATGTTGAACATCCTGTTGTCCTTCGCCCAGTTTGAGCGGGAGGTGACCGGCGAGCGCATCCGCGACAAGATCGCGGCGTCCAAGGCCAAGGGCATGTGGATGGGCGGGGTGGTGCCCCTGGGCTATCGGGTGGAGGCCCGACAACTGGTCGTCGACCCAGCCGAGGCACGGAATGTTCGGCGCATCTTCGAGCAGTTCGTCGCCTGCCGGTCGACCACCGACGTGGTGCGGTGGCTGGCGGCCGGGGGCATCACCAGCCGCAAGGGCACAACCTTTACCAAGCAGTCGCTTTGGAAGCAACTCAACAACCGCCTTTACCTCGGCGAGATCAGTCACAAAGGCAAACCCTACCCTGGCCAGCACACGGCGATCATCGAACCAACGTTGTGGGACGCTGTTCAGGCGGTGTTCGCCGACAACCTGAATGCACGCCGAAGCGAAACATGGGGAAAGCGTGTCGATGATGCCCTGCTACGCGGCCTGCTCTTCACCGCCGATGGGGAACGCCTGCAGCCATCGTTTACCACCAAGGCCAACGGCAAGCGCTACCGCTACTACGTGCCGCGTCGAACCCTGCGCTACGGGGCGGACCGGCATCCCATCGGCATGCTGCCGGCAGCGCCCATCGAGGCGATGGTGCTGGCCCAGGTGCATTCCGCATTGAAGGCACCGGAGGTGGTGCAGTCAGTCTGGAACCTGATGCGGGAACAGCATCCGGAAATGACCGAGCCGCAAGTTGTGCTGCCGCTTTGCCAACTGGGACAGGTTTGGGCGCAACTGTTCCCGGCCGAGCAGCAGCGCATTGTCCAGTTGCTGATCGAAAGAGTGATCCTGCGCGACGACGGCATTGAGATTCGCTGGCGCGAGATGGGTTGGCAGACACTGGCGGGAGAGATGCGCCCGGGCACGATCGGCGCGGAACTGATTGAACTGGAACAGGAGGCCCTGGCATGAGCCGTATCATTCAGGCCGGCGAGGCCATCCAGCCCAGCACCCTGACCACCTTCATCCCGATCCGCATCAAGCGCAGCGGCGGGCGCAAGGTGGTGGTGCCGGCCTCCAACGATGCCGCGCCGGTGCACGACGCGCCGATCCTCACTGCGCTGTCTCGGGCATTCCACTGGCAGCGTCTGCTCGACGAGGGGCGGGTCAAGAGCGGTACCGAGATCGCCAGACGCGAGGGGCTGCATCACACAACGGTCAATGAACTGTTGCGCCTGACCCTGCTGTCGCCGGACTTGGTGCGCGCCATCCTGGATGGCCGGCAACCGAAGACGCTGAGCCTGAACTGGCTGAAGAACAACGAATTGCCGGTGGACTGGGAGGCGCAACAGGCGTGGTTTGCGGGGTTCGATGTGTAGTTCGATTTCCTCTCGGTGGGCATGGCTGTCAGCGAACCGTCGCCCGCCAACCCGCGTGAAATCGGGGTATCTACCAGCGGGTAGCCACAGGTCAAATGGAGAAAAGAGAGGATTCCGGATGCTGGAGGGCGGGAAAATGTGCCGAAGGCAGTGATGCCAGCCACCGCATCCAAGCGGCAAGGCCCGCCAACACAGGGGTTACAGCAGACGTGAAAAAGGCCAGTGTGCCGTTAAGCATAAGTTGTCACGAAATAAAGCAATTGCTGGCCATGTTTGAATGGTTTTCGGGTGCTTTCGCAGAGACCAATAAAGCATATCTTGGCCGTACGCGACGAAATAAAGCATAAGCTGTCCGAACAAAATTTCGTGGTTTTAGGCCATGTTATGCTTTATTTCGGACCCTGGTTCGATTCCAAAATCACCACCGAACTCTGGGGTCCGAGCCATGCTACAGCTTTACGCCAGCCCTCCACAACAAGGTACGCCGCCCGCTCAACCCAAAGCAAACTCGGCCCAAAGTGGAAAATGATCCGACACCCGGTAGGAAATGGATTGCTTGCTGAGCAGCTGGTCGGTGTACACGAAGGGTAGGAAGTCCACGTATCCGGCGTTGCGGTACGCCATAGTCAGCTTGGGCACTTGGGCACCCCGGTTTTCGTCTGGAACCAGGCAATTTGGTCGTAGAACTTAGCGGTTTCCGGCTTGCCGGAATCGGCGAACACGGTGCGCGGAACGCTGTTCAGTTCATTGGGTGCGGTCAGGCCGGTTGAAGTAAACGCCTGCCATAACGGGTCGCCGTGACGGTCGATATTGAAGTCACCCAGGGCGATAAGATTGTGGGACCAGTCGTTCTCTTGTTTTGCCCACCCGGACATCTACCGCGCGAGTCCCTTCAATTCAGGAATGCGTTCGGTTGTCGGGTCACCGAAGGTGATGTGCAGGGTCACCAGGATGAAAGTGGGCTCGCCGGCTTTGAAGCTCACCGCATAGGGGGTGCGTACAAACTGGCGCTTGAGTGCGTCCGGCCCGATTTCATCCAGCCACTCAGGCGGCACCACCAGTTCACAGGCCAGGCCAGACAGCTTTAACCGCTTGGTGTCGAACAGGAAGGCCATACGCTCGTCATTGCCCGCGGCACCCGCAGTGACGTCGGTCATCACGAAGGCCCAGTCATCTCCCAGCCAACGCAGCAGGTCCCGCAGAGCGCGCAGGTTTCCTTTCACCTCTTGGATGCGTACAACGTCGAACCGGCGCACGATTTCGCCAATGGCCAGCAGCGAACGCAAATCTCGCTTCGGGCTGGCATTGGCACCGGCAGTCCATTCCCTAGTCAGCGAGGCGAACGCAAGCAAATTCCATGTGGCGATGAGCAGGTTGTCATTGGCCTTCTTGGCCGGAATGTTTCGGTCGAGATGAGTGCGCAATGCCGTCAGGTCATTCGCAACGGCTGGTGGCGGGGTGTCTGTAATGACGGGCATGGTAGTCCTCGTTCAAAGGGCCATGAGCAGCCTTGCTAAGCTCACTAAGTGAGCGCATTCCCCTCCATCGGGTCTATCAATCCCCCATCTTCCTCGAGGGCCCGGGTCACTCTCCGGTTTACCGGCCAAGCTTGCATTTCCTCCGGTGCATAGGGAGCCAACATATCTCTGACCTCTTCGGGAGAGCCGGTGAACCAGGCGTGCCATTGTTCTGGGCCAATAATTACCGGCATCCGGTCATGAATGGGCTCTATTAACGCGTTGGGAGTCGTCGTGATGATGCAGCAGGTGCGCAATATGCTTCCGTCGGGGTGTCGCCAGCTTTCCCACAGGCCGGCCATGGCCAGAGGTTCGCCGGATTTCAGACTGATGTAGTGAGGTTGCTTGACCTTGCCTTCGGTCTTCCACTCGTAAAAGCCATCGGCAGGAATCAGGCCGCGACGGCTTCTGAATGCTTCGCGGAACGATGGCTTCACGGTTAGGCACTGCCATCACAGGGTGTGCGACCAAGACTGTCCTGGATGCACTGGCTGAGGCCGTCAATGCCGGCGCGCATGTCGATCTGTTCGACTACCAGCCAGACTTGGGTGGCGGTGGGCATCATGGCAGCTGCCGCAGCAGGTCGGCAAGCCAGACGGGATTGCCGGTCGCCAGCTCGATGCGCCAGCCGCCGGGGCTGTGCAGCCGAATGGGGGGGTCGGGGCTCCGACGCTGATTGGAACCAGGGTCAGCGAGGCTGCCGTTGTCGCGGCCCGTTGCAGTTTGGTCCGCCAGCGGCGGAATGATTTGATGTTCAGGCCGTGTTGCTCGCAGTACACGATCTGACTCAGCCCGCTTTGCCGCCAGCCTTCAACCTGCATTTGCCAATAGGCTGATCCTTGCCGTGCCGCCATCACTCTTCTCCTTGGGAAAGTGGCAAGCTTGCTTAGAATCGGTTCGAGGCGGTAGGCGGGGGGGCTGGACGCTTACCATACGGTGCGGTGCAATGACAATTACATCGGAACGCTGCGAGAGAGGCATTGTGGCTCTTTTGATAACCGGTGCTCCATGCGCAGGGTTATAGTCAACGAATGTCGCAAAACTCAATCAGGATCTAGCTGTGTCAACAAACACAACAGAAAGCGTCCCAGTCCGAGTTCGCAGCCATATCCTCCGACTGCTGGGCGACCAGCTTGTCGGACATGACAGGTTGGCCATCTTTGAGTTGGTCAAGAACGCCTATGATGCAGATGCAGAGGCCGTCAGCGTCAAGGTTGACCTTCGTGCCAACAAGATCATCGTCCGGGATGATGGATGTGGCATGACCGCACATGACGTCAAGAATCGGTGGCTCGACATCGGAACTGATTCCAAGCGAGGACTTAAACGGGGTCGAAGCGAGAAATTCCTACGCGAACCCTTGGGAGAAAAAGGAGTCGGCCGTCTGGCTGTCCAGAAATTGGGGAGCAGATTCCGGATGGTCACACGCACCGAAGGGGCTCCTGAGATTCTCGTGGAACTGGGCTGGAACGATCTTATCGGCTCTTCTGATTATGTCGACGGTGGATTACAGGTCCAGATCACGAAGCGCGCCGAAGCGATTGATTTTCCGGACGATCAACATGGCACAGTTATCGAGATATCCGGACTGACCCGCAAGGAATGGGCGAGAAAGGATCTGCGCGATCTCAAGAGATTAGTGGTGTCGTTGGAAAGCCCGTTCCAGACGAATGATTCATTCCGTGTCTCACTCACGGTACCTGGCCGCGAAAAGGATATCGACGATGTTCCAGATCTAAAGGAGCTTCTCCGACGCTCAATCTGGGTCTACAAATTCGAACTGTCGGAGGAGGGATTCACTTGGCAATATGATTTCAGCCCGCCGAAGCTCAAGGGGCTGCGCACAAGGAAGGAGAAGTCCCCTGAGCCAGGATTGATCGAATGGGCAGATGAGGCATACCGCGAGGCCAAAGCGAAAGCCGAAAATGCTGAAGAGGCCCCGATCTTCATCGACCCCAGAAAGGTATTGAAGGGAATCGGGACGATAAAAGGTCGGCTTCATGCTTTCTATCGTCGTGACGAAATCCTACGCTTGATGGGTGGCGACATCCGTCAGACCAAACAATGGCTCAGGGACCAAGCTGGTGTCCGAGTCTTTCGAGACGGTATCAGGGTCTACAACTACGGAGAGCCGGAAGATGACTGGCTGGGTTTGAATGCCCGGCGGATCAATAAACCAGCCGAAAAGATAGGTACAAGTCAGCTTGTCGCTGCAATAGAGCTTGATCTTTCGAGCAGCGCCGGGCTTCAAGAAAAGACAAACCGGGAAGGCTTCAACGAAGACGAGACTTTCTCCCGATTCCGACTGCTTGCGCTGAGCATCATCCAGCACTTCGAGAAATTGCATGAGCCCGATCGCAAGGCCATTGATGCTGCCTTAAAGGACGATGGGACTCAGGTTGGGTCGACGATCAAGTTGCAGGAAGCAATCGATGGCCTGAAAGGCGTGTGTGAAAAGGACAAGGAGCTGTCCAGAACTCTCTCACCCTACGTGAAGGCAATTGAAAAGGAAGTCGAGCAGGTCCGGTCTGTCATGCTCAGTGCGGGCATGGCGGGGATGGGCTTGGCCTTGGTGTTCCATGAGATCGACCGCTCCATCCGTACCCTGACCTCATTGGCAGAAAAAGGTGCCCCCCCGGAGCGGCTGCGCACTGGTCTGGGCGACCTCCGCAAGATGCTGGATTCCATCTCGGTACTCTTGCGCCAAGGCAAGGCACGCAAACTGTCGATGCGTGAGCTTGTCAAGCAGGCCATTGAGTTGAATGAGGTCAGATTCGAATTCCACAAAATCATAGTGTCTGCACCAATCGTTACCGGCGAAAGTCCGGACTTCTTTGTCACGGCGCCACAGCACCTCGTATTGAGTGCGCTGAACAACATCATCGACAACGCGATCTACTGGACGGGGTATAGGCATCAACGTGACAAGGATCCTGAGCATAAGCCAGCTTTGCTGTTCAAAAGCACATGGTCAGAAGAGGATGGCGGGGTAATCGTTGTGGCGGATAACGGCACAGGGTTCACAGTAAACGCTGCGGATGCGGTTCAACCGTTTGTCACCAAGCGTGTCGGTGGTATGGGTTTGGGTTTGTACTACTGCCAACTGGTCATGGATAACATCGGAGGAAGCTTGCAGTTGCTTTCAGCTGAAGAGGCAAGGGATCTAATCGATATTCCCAATGCAATAGATGGCGCGGCGGTGGCAATGCATTTCAAAGGTGAGGACTGAATACTGTGATCGACCATTCTTGCCCAGTAATTGTTCTGGACGACGTAAAAAAAGAGCTTTGGGAAATTTCGCACGGTTTAGGCGTTTGCGGCCTGCCGATCATGCCGCACTTAATTGTCAACGGGCAGCTTGAGCGTGAACCGACAAGCCGACATGAAGGAGTAAGGATCATATTCACAGATTTACACATTCTCGGGCCTGCGCAAAATAAACCAGAGATGTATATATCTGCGCTTGTGAAATTCATGCGGCAGTTGATCAGCCCATCTACGTATTTAATTGTTTTCTGGTCGGCATTTCCCGAAGAGGCTGAGGTTGCTTGGAATCTTCTCGTTACAAGATTGAATACTGTAGGGGCAGAAAATCTAATCCCGTTTGGCTACCGGATATTGGACAAGGAGGAAGTGAAGGGTATCTCTGACGAAGACGAAGCAATTGCCGCACAGGCGACCGAGAAAGTCAAAGCAAGAATCACGGAAATATTTAATGAATTCCCCCAGCTGCTGTCGTTCATGCAGTGGGAGTCATGTGTTTCACGGGCTGCATCTGCCACTAGTAATGAATTGATCAGCAAGTTGGACAAGGGCGGCATTCCATTTACAGATAGCGGTGCCGTCAAGGACACCTTGAAAAGAATGTCACAGGAGGCTCTCGGGTATCCGCATGCACCCAATGCTCCAACCAAGGGTGTTTATCAGGCGTTGATACCCATTGCGCAGGATTGGTTGAATAAGGAGGCGGAGAAGGGTATGCTGGATGGATTTCTTGAGTTATCAGGCAATGGAAAGACGCCTCTTCCTCAAGGGCCAGCAGGGAAGCCAAAGCTGACAAGTCTCCTCAACGACTTCTTTATCCATTCTGAGAAACCCGGCATTCAATCTGCCGAACGCGGAGTGGTAATTCGACTTTTGGAAGATTTCTTGGTAAATAAAGACCATGGTCTAATTAGAGAGATTGGACTTGCTCGTAATAAGGGGGACTGGCGGGATGCTGTCTGCATGGAATTTGCGCTCAATTTTGCCAACCTGACCCCAGAACAACAGGAGCCTATAAGGGCAAAGCTAAAGCCCATTAGCGTGTTGGTTGTTGAGCTAAGTGCTGACTGCGATTACGCTCAAGACAAAGCGAGATCTCATCGCTTTTTACTCTCGCTATTTGTACCACTTTGTGACATTGGCCATTTCTATCAGTCCAAGAAAAGAGAGGGTGCAAATGAAGCGATTTATTCGACACCAGAAATCACAGTTGAAGGCATAGAGGGTAGGCTTCTGATTTCATGTCGAATTTTCCTGACCAGACCATACAAAGGAACAGTTGAAGGCAATGTCGTCACGAGAATTCGGCAAGAGGTGTTGTCGGAGATTGCACATCACTACACAACGCACATGCGGCGCCCGGGGAAAATTGCGTTCTTCTGATTAACACATGGTGCGCCTCCAAACTTCGGATTGTCGTCGGAGGATAATGTCCCGCATCAAGGGACGTGACACCGGCCCGGAGCTCCCGAGTTCGACACTTTCAGCCTGATTTTCCTGAATTTCCGCGTTGAATTTTTTTAGGAACAACGACTTAACGAAATAATCGGTTTTCACCTGTAGTGACACGATATTTTCTTGGCAGCCTTGAAGGCGTTTGACAGCGGCACTAAAGTGGCGACATGTTCGTCAAGATAACCACCTCTGGCCCACACCAGAACGTCAAGCTCGCCGAAGCCTTCCGCGACGCAGCCGGCGCGTCAGCCGCTACAAGGCGTTGGCGGATATCGAGCGGGGTTTCAGGGTACTCAAGAGCGAAATCGAGATCGCCCCGGTGTTTTACCGATTGCCCGAGCGCATTCGGGCGCATGCCTTGATCTGTTTCCTGGCGCTGGTGCTGTATCGGGTGCTGCGCATGCGCTTGAAGGCGAACGACAGCCCATATTCACCGGAACGTGCGCTGGAAATCGTACGCCGGATTCAGTTTCACCAAGTCACCTTGCATCAGCGTCAGGCCGCCAGCGGCCTTTCAACCATGACGCCTGAGCAGAAGGAGCTTTTCCATGCCGTAAACCTGCCTGAGCCAGACTCCAAGGCGCTGTAGTGCCAATTTCAACTATGCGTTTCTCGCATAATCAATAACTTGCAGATTTATCTGTCGAACTCGGGTGGCCACTACCATTCGATACCTCGAGAGGGCTGTTACTACCCGACGAAATATTTCGGCTGTCCATGTGTTTTGCCGGTAGGTATGAAAATCCTCGTTAGACTAGACTATCAGTGGTCAACCACAACAATAACCTGCGATCCTGCATGAACAGGTCGGAACGACCGCATCGCTAACAAAGCAACGACAAGATGAGATGTCAATACAACAACCTCTTCCGGTGATAGATCTGTTCGCCGGACCAGGGGGTCTTGGAGAGGGATTTTCGTCCTTAACTGACGACAACGGTGATCGTCGTTTCGATCTGCGGATATCCATCGAGAAAGACCCCGTAGCCCACAAGACATTGTCGTTACGCGCACTATTCCGATCCTTTCCAAAGGGAAAGGTTCCGGACTGTTACTACAACTACGCACTCGGCAATATCACCCGGCAACAACTGTTCGAGCATGCTGACGTGCCGGAGGAGGCGCGGGTGGCCGCATCGGAAGCCAAGAATGCTGAACTCGGGAAGATCCCGCCCGAAGAGGTGGACCGCTGGATAGAAAGTGCTCTGGAGGGGGCCGAAGAATGGGTACTTATCGGTGGGCCGCCGTGCCAGGCCTACTCTGTTGTTGGACGTTCAAGACGCACCAACGAGGCTCTCGTTGATTTTGAGAAGGACGAGAAGCATTTTCTCTACAAGGAATACCTGCGCATCATCCAGCGGTTCAGGCCCTCCGTGTTTGTAATGGAGAACGTCAAAGGCATCCTCTCATCACAGCACGGTGGCTCCCCGATCTTCGATCGCATCCTCGCTGACCTGTCTGCGCCTGCTGATGGCCTTTCCTACCAGATACGTTCCTTCGTCGTACCCGGCGAGGGTGACAATCTTAAGCCGATGGACTTCGTGATTGAGTCCGAGCGTTTTGGTGTGCCGCAAAGCAGGCATCGCGTGATTCTATTTGGCATCCGCTCCGACTTGGCAAGCAGAACGCCAGAACTAAAAGAGAGACCTCATCGGTTTGTCCTTCGTCCCTCGGAGAAAATGGTGACCGTGGCACAGGTTCTCAATGACCTGCCTCCCCTGCGCAGCCGACTGTCAAAGGAGCCCGACTCAGCAGATGCCTGGCTTTCGGCCGTTCGCGAAGCGACGAGGTCGCTGACTGGCTGGAAAAGCGTGGCCAGGAATCAGGTTGCCGAAGAAATGGAGACGGCAGCTGAAACGGCCTCGAAGCACCTGTCCTATGGTGGCCGGTTCGTGAAGGCAATCGGTGGCGAATGCCTGCTGTCAAAGAAACACAAATCCTGGTTTCTGAACCAACGCCTGGATGTATTCCTTCAGCACGAAACCCGAAGCCACATGCGTACGGACATACACCGCTACCTGTTTGTATCGTCCTATGCGAAGGTTTGCAGGTTCTCCCCGAGGCTGGCCGAGTTTCCGCCGCGCCTCCTGCCCAATCATGGCAACGTGGAAAATGAGGATGTCCCATTCAAAGACCGCTTCAGGGTCCAGGTTGCCTGGCTCCCCTCGTCCACGGTTGTCGCCCACATCGCCAAGGACGGGCATTACTTCATCCATCCCGACCCATCCCAGTGTCGCAGCCTGACGGTGCGAGAGGCCGCCCGCCTTCAGACGTTTCCGGATGACTATTTCTTCGAGGGCAATCGCACGGAACAATACACACAGGTTGGCAACGCGGTTCCTCCGTGGCTCGCCAGGAAGATCGCGACGATCGTCCTCGACTTCCTCACGGCATCGCGCCTCCGGCGGCAACCTCACCTAGGGGGGCGTCACTCCTGATCCAGTCGGATAGCACCTTGGGCAGGATCAACAGCTTTTCCTTGTCCCGGATGGTGCATTCCCAGACGATCAACACGCGCCAACCCATAGCTCTCAGAGCCTCGATGTTCCGCTCATCCCGTTCGGCGTTTCCTTCCAGTTTCGCCTTCCAGTACTCTGGTCGGGTGGCAGGCAGTTTCGCGTACCGGCAGCCCTTGTGTCGGTGCCAGAAACATCCATGCACAAATATCGCCACTTTCCTCCCACCCAGGGCCACATCCGGGGCACCAGGCAAATCTCGACGATGCAGTCTGTAGCGGAATCCCGCCGAGAAGAGGGCGCGCCTGACCGACATCTCTGGATGTGTGTCCCTGCCCCGGATGCCGGACATCATCCGGCTCCGGGTACTGGCGTCCACCACGTCGACCAAGGTAAGGTCTCAGCGGATTTCAGGAATCCCCGGCGCGGGATCCGAGTAGCGTGCGGCGAACACGGCGTCCCGGCACTCGCTCTTCTTGGCCCATTCGGAAACCATGCGCCCGGCGGCCGTCCGGTGGAGCACATCGTTGACTTCCCGGGCCCATATGCCTAACTGCCCGAGCAGTTCCGTGGACATCGATTGCCGGTCCCATACTCGGGCGATGTCGAAGCGGTCTCCGTAATTTCGGGAGAGCACTGCGACCGTGTAGGCAGCCACGTTCGCCTGGAACGCTTGGAACATCGGACGGACGAGGCTTTGAGTCTTCTTGAACACGATGGCCTTGGCAACCATCGCCTTGAACGTCGCAACATCCGGCGTGGGTGGAGGCGTCTGCCCCTCCTCGACGGTTATCGAAGACATGAACCGGTCAAAGCATTTCTGCGAACCCAGGCTGACAATATCGGGCTGACCGCCCCACGCCATCAGATATTTGGCAAGATCGGTCTTGGTGATTTTTCGGCTCGTCGGAATAGCATCCTTGAGGGCGCGAAGCTTCGCGGAGGTCGTGCCCTCGCGCGCCAGCATCGTGTTGTAACTGCCTGCGGCCCGTTCGTAGAACCAGCGCCCGACACCGTCCGGGCAGATCACATTCAGGGAAAGGCGCTCGACATCAACGTGGAAGGGCTTATTGGCTGAAAGGTCGGATTGGCGCACGACGTTCTGTGTGTTCGCGTACCTTGATATGTCAGAGACCAGCGCCTCCTCCCTGGCCGGATCCAGCTCCTTCATGACGATGATCTTGGCCGGTACGCGGACGTTGGAAAGATCCGTCTCAGGGAATTTCTTCTTTGCAAAGTAGATTGAGGCCGTGGTCTGCCCACCGTTGACGATCTGCATTCCCCTGAGCCACTCCACTCCAGGAGAGCCATCAGCCGCATGTCCCAGTCTCATTTCGTCGGCCACCAGGACGATCCCGTTGTTGTAGGCCATGAACCGGGCCGGGATGGAGCGAAGAGTGTTTTGTATTCCAGCATTCACACCCTTGGCCTTGACGCTCAGGAAGGAGCGAACGTTGGCCTCAAGCAGACGCGCGCCAAACCTCTCGTAGAGGAGCCGCAGGGCCTCCCCTGGAATAGCGGTCAGCGCATAGTCGTATTCTCCATCCGTTCCTGGAACGAACACGCAGGGAAGCGGCGAGCCGGAGACGTCCACGAAATTGACGACCAGTTCGTCCCGAGGTTTGCCCTCGGACCAATGCCGGTATAGCCGTTCTATGTCCATCACTTCAAGGCGGACTGACTTCCCGGCAATTTCCCGTGTTTGGAAGCTCTTGGATCTTGCCACCCTATCAGTGAGCACGAATACCCTGACCTGTTCAAGATCGTCGTATATCGCCTGGATGTTGAGTGCCAGCGAATGCACGTCGCTAGACGGATCCAGTTTTGGTGCCATCCTTCCTTCCGCACAGAGGGTCAGAAACCTGAGGCATTGCTGGAGGGCAGTCAGGTTTTCCGCGTCCGGGACGGGGGTCGGCTCGTCGAACCCGCCGTAAAGACTGACAAACAGATCCAGCTGATCGGCATCATCGGACATCGCGTAGCCGCTAAGTCGCAGGTTTGCGTTCCCAACCCTTCCCTGGAAATGGCATACGACAGGCTCAAAGGTCATCCCGATCTCTGCCATGTGCTGCATGACCACCTCCGAGAACACCATTTCCGCATATGGAGCTCCGTCATTCATCTGGGCTCTGACTTCGGCCTGTGTTTCCCTTAAAAACTCATCCAATGGCATCACAACACTCCCAACGATTTCAATGCGATGACCAAAGCCACCTCCGCACCATGTACACGGTCAAGATCGATTTCATAAATCGCTCGCCGGATCCCCGTCGGAACAGTTCCGGGAATCAATCTGGGAAATCCATCACCCACCTCGACAATCCGCATGCAATCGGCTACGAAGCGCCGTGAGTAACGATCTGAATGAGCAGCATGGAAACCAGCCGCTAGCAGTTTGTCGTTGAACATTCGGACGGCTTCTTTGTCGCCACCCAGCATTCCCCGCACGGACTCGACGAATTCCGGCAGGTTCAGGCCTGAATCCCGCTGCTCGAAACGAGTACCTGCAACAAAGAGCGGTTTGCGTATCGAGTCGTCCAACTGCTCAAGGGAGCCGATCTTTGCAAGGAACCCCTGCGAGGAGAGCGTCGCCTTCACCTCTACAGCCCCTGTCCCCAACTCGAAGTCCTGCACCCCGTCAAGCGGACCAACCCAAGCCTCGACGGCGAGTAGTGCGGATACGCCGGACTCGACGAGTGCCCCGAGGAAGGTCAGTTCGCCGACCAGACCGATCTCGGCTTCAGGAGACAGGGCTTGCAATCCCCTGCGCATGAACTCCTGCCAGGACCGAACGCGGGAAAGTAGCGTCCGAAGCAGCCTTTCCTCTCCCTCCGTGCCAACAGCATCCATAGCTCCTGCGATGTCACCAACCATTTCGGCGAACAGTTCCTGGCTTCCTGATTCCCTACGCGTCAGGGCAATCCAGGTCTTTCCATCCCCGTGCGGATCGGCCCTTGATACTTCAAACCCTCGCCCCTCGGGAAGCTTTTCGGCAACAGGCACCTTGGCCGTAGAGAATCCGGCTAGCAGTGCCTCCTCGTTTCCGGGGAATCTGCGACCGGCCATCAGAACGCAAGGACCGGCCGGGGCGACCAAGATACTTCTCCATCCGTCTTCGCAGGAAACGCCGGAGAGTGCGCCCCAAGCCATCACAAATTCGTCAATCGGCCTGGCCATACTCGTTCTCCCAGAGCAGGTGATCGACCCGGTATTCGACAACGGTTCCAGATCGGCTAGTTGGGAAGCTCACCCCGAAGGCGATGACCGGCAAGCTCTCGTCCTCAAGCCCTGCGGTCTTCGGATCGAGCGGATAAACAAGTAGGAGCCCACGTTCCCTCGCGGGCTGAACACCTTCGGCCCCTTCACCACGAACGCGCCGGATGGACGGCCCACCTGGTAGGGTTGGCGGCGTTGGTGGCACGTCATCCTTCTGGCGGGCAGGATCTGGCTTCCATGCCTTCACCGATATGTCCAGGGCTGCCTTCCAAGCGACCTCGTCGAGGTCGATCGCCTCGTCACGCGGCGAAAGCAGACGGCCAATGGAATACCGGTCGGTGATGTCCTTGTCGGGCGTCCGAGTCGGCAATTTGCCGATCTTCACTCCGCCAGGAAACTCGTGCTCCCCGCCATCGCCCCCGCCGATGAGGACAACAGTCCAGGCGGTGAGTTCGCCTGCGGCGGCCATCTTCCGGATGAACTCGGTCAGTAGTGCGCTGTTCACCTTCCTTGCCTTCGGATGGGTTGCGTAGGCTGAGAAGAACTCGGCGACCGATTCGGTCGGCACCCCGTTCCATAGGTGTGAGCCCCTCCATTCCTGATTGGATCCTGCTCGAGTGCGCTTCGGATCGCTCTCAGAAGGGGTGCCCATGGCCGACACGAGCCGGTACGTGGCGTCGAGATTGCGCCGGAGGTTCCTAGCATCCTTGTGAAGCGCTACGGTTTCCAGCGATTCCCCGCTAAAGGAGAGTTGCAAGTTCTTGGCCGAACGCATCTTGAGCGGGGAGGTGACCATGAGGACCGGGTGCGACTGAACCTTGAGACCGTATTCTCTGGGAGTCGCACCGCTTTCGGCCATCGCTTCGAACTCCTCGCGAAGCTCCTCGGACGCGTCGGCGATGTGACCGAACCACTCCACCAGATCGTCGGTCGTGTAGAGGCGGCAAAGGTCGATATATCCGGGGCGGTAGCCGAACCAGCGTCCCATCTGCATGAGTGTGTCGTACATCTTCGAGGTTCGGACAAAGTAGCTAACACACAGCCCCTCGAGGGTCAGCCCCCGTGCGAGCTTGTCGCCTCCGATTGCAATGACCTTGAGCCCCTTGGGACGCTGCACGGCATAGTCGAGCGCGTCCTTTGCCGTGCCGTTGATCATTCGGACGTCGATGTCAGACAGCACATCCGGCAGAACCTCGACGACCTGCTCCCACGACGGAACATGCGGCGGGCCATCCGGCTCCTGCAAACGGGTGGCGATTGCGGCGCAGGTCGGCACGAAGTCGTCATTCCAGAGGCGTTCGAGACCTGCCAGAACCTCCTCGTGGTCGACGCGCCGGGTAACCTTCTGGCGCATCCTATTGACGATCTCGTCGACCTGCCGGTGAACCTCCCGCTGAACCAGGTTGAAACGCGTTACGTGGACCAGCATCGACGAGTGCTGTCCTCCCTGTCCTCGGATTTCTCGCGCGGCACAGGCCAGCACGAAGGCCCCCACCGCATCCATGAGGGACGGTGGAACGCCGTCCAGGCCGCCGTGAAGCGGTACGTGCTCCTTGTTGTGCCTGGGGGGCATCCAGCCGCCAACGCCCTCCCGGTCGGTGTGGTCGGAGACGTCCCGGGTCAGCGGCAAGCCGCCGGCCCTTCCCTCGGGGGAACGCAGGCCGAAAAGGCGGGCGGGGCCGATATAGTTGGACGGGGCGGCGAGGTTGATGATGAAGGACTGTGGGAACAGATCAGGTCCCTCGTCAGGCGTGGCATTGCGGCGGTGGATGAAGATGTTGGCAAAGGGCGTTGCCGTGTAGCCGACATAGGCCGACTTTGCGAAAGAGTTGAGGATTTTCCGGATGCGGCTGTTGATCGCCTTGGGCTCGTGCTCACTGTCCGGTGTGCCATCCTCGTTGAACAACTGCTCACCAGTGTCGACCGAGGCGTGATCGGCCTCGTCGTCGATGAGCAGCAGGGGAAGGTTGGAGACGAAACGCCGTCCCGTCACCGCGTCCGTGGCGTCTGCTACGTGGTTGCGGATCCATTTGAGCAGCCGTTCGAGCACCGTCTTGTTCTTCTTGACCACGAACAGCCAGGGCCTCTGCTCCGGCGAGATGGCGTAGTGCTGGGCCACCTTGGTACTGAAATCGCCGTTATTGGAGCGATTGGTGGCGCAATTGGGACGGATCTCGGGATCGCTATCTATCTCACCAACACCGATGAGCTGAACGCTCTCATTGACCGCCGATGTTTCATATCCAAGGAACCCCTCCTCGAGACGGATCTGGGTCTGGGAACGGAGGTTGTTGTGCAGGCCGGCCAACACGATGATGATTTTGTAGCCCGCATCAGCAGCCTTGCACACCAGTCCTGAGTAGTTGCCGGTCTTGCCGGATTGCACGTGTCCGACCACCATCCCACGCCGATCCCAGAACCCCTCACGCTCAGGATCCTCTAGAAGGCCGAGAATCTCGTCGGTCGACTTGTTCAGGGCATCGACAGCGGCGGACGACATCTTCCGTTCAAGCATGCCTTGGTAGCGCTGCCAGTAGCGCCAGTCTCTCTTGCGACCAGAAACCAGCCACGGAACGTGCCCCTCGTTGTCGATCAGGGTCGAGTCCTGCCCGATCCAGTGGCTGAACCTGCGTATCAGCTCTGCGACGGCGGTAGCCCTGTCGAGAGTCCCCTCCGGGTCAAACATCGGGGCAGCCAGGTCGACCTTGGCGGCGATTAGGGCCGGGGTGATTGGCTCGCCCTTGTCGAACTCCTTTCGAAGCAGCGTCTGGGCGATGCTGATGAGTCCCTGTAGGCTGTTTTCGTCCTGCGGCATGGATGTTCCTTCGGCTTTCTATGGCTGGACATCTCCCGCCGGCCCTTCGGGCAGCGACGAGATGAGATCAGGGAAGTTCTGAAATGGATCAGTGGTGGACAGTGTCTTTTTTGCCAGAGCAGGCGACATGCCCCTGCGTCCGGTCATGTCCCCGTAGAGCGTATCGAGCACCTCCCTCACGCTCTCTGGATGCTCCCCGGCGAACCCGCTGCGGGGCGTCTCCCTGTTTTCGGCCGTGTCGAGCCATATGCGCTGAACCGGCACAGTCTCCTCAACGACCCTGAGCATGGCTTTCACCAAAGGCAGAGCAGTGCCGGCGGCGTCAAGGGCGGCCGAGACCGCCGGATGACGCTCGTCGATGCGATAACGCACGCCTGACTTCGAATGATCTGCCCGCCATGCCGGCTCAACGGGTGACCCTCCTGGACCGGGGGTCGGGGAACCCCGGTAGGCGAAAACCTTCCGAGCCTTCTCGCGTGTGTCCTCCGCCAGCCTCGTAAGCCACGGACGAAGTGATACCGGGATGCGTGCCGTCGATTTCCGAATGTCGATCTTCCAGTCAGCATCGGCCGTGTTTGGGAGGTCGAGGCGAATTCGCGCAAGACGCTGGGCCTCTTCACGATTCCACGCCCGTCCCTGCCCCAGACCGAGCCAACCTCCTGCCAGGAGCAGACGAGCGTTACGGTAGACATAGAAACCCTGCTGGGCAGTCCAACCCTCGGGGCCTCCGGCCTCCTCGTGTTCAACCGGAGTCAGCCGATCACGGTGCGGGAGGACGTGGCACTCCACCTCAACGATTCCAGATGCTGTGGCTTTTCGCTCGACGGGCGAGTTCCAGGGTTTGGAAGGATGGCCGGACATGAACGGATCCCAGGGGGCAATTGGACGACCGTTGATGAAAAGTCGCAGCTTGGCCCCAGGCCCTTGCAACATGCGGTGGAAAACCATCGCGAGTCGTCTCTCGACGTCATCGATGAGATCCACGAAATGGTCCGAGGTGTAGCCCCCCGTCACGATCCTGTCGAGCGTCTCCCACAGGACAAGTGATCCTGACTCCAATCCGTCCATTTCCGAGAAGTAACCCTCGGAACCTTCGGATGGCCCTTCGAAGATTATCCATCCGTCGTCGGGCCTAGCAGCAATGGCATCCAGATCCCACCGAAGACAGCAGATCAGTCCGCCCTTTTTTTTCGAAGCTACGGTCAGTCGCCGACACTGGGAGAAGGAGGCCGTCTTGAGGCCCATGCCAAAACGGCCAAGATCTTCCGGAGCACGTTCATCCAGGGGGCTCCTGTCTCCCAGTCGCATGGCGCTCTCCAGCTCAGCGTCGTCCATACCCCGGCCGTTGTCGAGCACCGAGATACGGCTGCGCACGCCATTCCACGCGAAGCTGATCCAGATCTCACGGGCCCCGGCCGACACGCTGTTGTCCACGATATCGGCCAGAGCTGCGGCCGTCGAGTATCCAAGCCCCCTGAGGGCCTCCATCATCGCCCCGGCTCTTGGCGGGGCATTTCGTGTCCGTTCGGTCATTTCCGGTACTCCATCCCCGGATAGGGCTTGAATCCGACGTCCAGTAGGCTGTGTATGAGTGATCTCGTCTGCGGTGTGTTCCAAAGATTTCTCACCACAATTTGCCCTCCGCTAGCACGACCATCTATCACTTCGGCTCCACAAACCTGAAGTCTGGCAATCACATCTTCAGTGCGGTTGCTGTCAACTTCATCCTTGCATTTCTTGTCGGCAGACGGCTTTGAGCCGACGTCGGCATTTGCGCTGCCCGAGCTTTTTGGCTCTTCCTTCGGTGGCCCAATAAACTCCCGGAGGATGTTGGCGCGAATCGGATGGGCCAGTTTTCGGAGGGCGGAAGCCTCTATCTGTCGTATGCGCTCGCGGGTCACGCCATAACGTACGCCGGTCTCTTCCAGGGTAAGCGGGTCTCCATCTTCCAACCCGAACCGGAAGGTGAGCACGTCTGCCTCACGCGGGCCGAGGTCGGCCATCATCCTTTCCAGAACAGAGATCAGAGCAACCCTCTCCACCAACGCTAGCGGATCTGAAGCCACCGAATCCTCGACCAAGTATTCTCCGGGGACATTGCCTGAAGCGTCCGATAAATGTAGTGGAATGGGTTCCTCCATGCGCGCGATCAGTGCGACAAGCTTCCCAGGATTCATTGAAAGCCTTTGCGCCAGAACATTCATCGAGGGCGCACGGCCTGTTTCGCGCTCCAACTCATCAGCCTCGTGCTTGATTCTCCGGAATTATGTAGCAAACGCACCCATCCCCATTCCGCCTGACACCCTATCCTCACTGCGTTTTCAACGCCCCTTGAGAGCAACATGCCGGAAACCCACGTCGTCAGCGGTTTGGTCGATAAGCGATC